>Ga0164290_1000169_pt1 | contig 244412 bp, 234 predicted proteins | sample Micstemetagenome_FD_108782 | JGI IMG/M metagenome (GOLD analysis project Ga0164290, IMG submission 108782) | Contaminated culture microbial community from soil near Moab, Utah, USA - Microcoleus steenstrupii SON62 (Illumina Assembly) | ecosystem: Environmental > Terrestrial > Soil > Soil crust...
CACACCCCCACACCCGTAGAGATAACTACACGGGCGCGAGGGGCCGATTTCGAGGCGTTCTGGGCCGCTTACCCGGCCAAGGTCGGGAAGAAGTCCGCCGAGACGGCTTGGGCGAAAGCCAAGGATCGCCCGGCGCTGGACGACGTGCTGGCCGCCATCGACGCATACCGCCGCGCCAAGCCCCCGGATCGCGATTGGTGCCATCCGGCCACTTGGCTCAACCAGGGCCGCTGGTCCGACGAACACCCTGACCCGACAACCCCCGCCGTGAGGCCCCGAAATGACCGCCCTGACCGTTTCGCCGCAAAGCAAGCCAACTACGAATCCGCCCTCGCCGGAGCTGAATGGGCCGATCAAGTGCTGGCTGATCGAGGAGCGTTCTGACGACGTAGCGATCCGCACCATCGCCCAATCGCCCATCCTGCGGGCCGAGGCGGAAAAGGTCATGCCGGCGCTTCGAGAGGCCGCATTGCGCCCGGCTACCCACGAGCAAATCAAGGGGATTATCGGGCAGCGGTTCGAGCTTTTCCCCCAGCCGCAGCGCGACGGAGGCCAGTGGGCCGCATGGTGGGCCGACTACTTCGACGCCCTGTCGGACCTGACCCCGTTCGCGGTCGAGGCGGGCATGGCGGCATGGGTTAAGCGCCCGGAAGCCGAGTTCATGTGCAAGCCGGGGAAACTGCGCGAGCTGGCGACGACGGTCCCGCATGAGAACCGCTGGGCCAAGGCGCACATGCGGGCTCAGAAGGCGACCCACGTTGCGCCCGCCCCGATCCCCGAAGAGCCCGAGGATCGCAGCGACAGGCCGTCTGCCGAGGAAGTGGCCCGGGTCATGGCCGAGTTCCATGCCGTGATGGCTGACAAGGACCCGATTGCGAAGATGCAGGCCAAGCGCCGGCCGTCTCCGCAGGGTCAGGTTGATGACCGGGGCGTGACCCCTGAAATGCGGGCGTTGCTCGCTGAGCGATATGGGAGGGCTGCGTGATGGAGGGTTCGTGTTCATCGGCTGCGCCGATACCGACCGAGTCGCGTCTGGTCTGGTGGTCGGAACCGGCCACGGGAGCTTGGCGGTTCGAGGGTGTCATCACCCAACACGACATGGGCGATCTGCTCCTTGATCCCTTCGACTTGGCGGTGATCGCTCAGCCAGCCAGAACCGCGGCGGATGTCCTACTGTCTGCTGAAATCGTCTTTCGGCAGCTGGCCAAGCAAGCCGCCGATCGTGCCGCATCACAGGTGGATACGGCTGCGCAGCAGACGTGAACTAAAAACCTATAGTTATCAACGGGGCGTGGAAGACAATGGCCAAGCGAAAGAACAAGCCTACCGACCCGCAGGACATGGCGGGCATTGCAGACGAAGACCCGATCATCCTCGTCTGCCAAGGCCGGCCAGCCTGTGACTTCGAGGGCGAGGATGGCGCCGAAGCCCACATGGCCGCCTGCGTCTGGTGCACGCGCATCACTTGTCACGCTGACGGCAGCGAGACTGTCACGCAGCCTGTCCGATGCTGAAATGGTACGCAGTCCAGACCAACCCGCTCTGTGAGCGCCGAGCCGAGGCTGGCCTTCGCGAGCATGGCTTCACCGTGTTCCTACCGGTCGAGACCAAATGGAAGCGCAGCCGGTCGAAGGCGCGGGAGCGGGTCAACCATCCGCTGTTCACCGGCTACCTGTTCGTGGGGCTGGGGCCTTGGCAATCGCTCTACCACGTTCGCCAGATCGACGGCGTGCGCGGCCTGGTATGCGGCCACGACGGCGAGCCCATCGACATGAGCTGGATGCCGGTCCGGTTGCCGAGCGGTCGCTTCCTTCGCAACGCTGACGGAACCCTCGCCCGGGTCAGCCTCGTCTACGATCTTCAGGCACGTCAGGCCGCAGGAGAGTTTGACCACACGCCCGCGGTCAAGTGCACCTATCGCCCGGGGGACAGCGCTAAGGTCCTGCTGGACGGTCCCTACAAAGGCTTGATTGGGGAGGTGCTGAAGGCGACGGACGCGGGCCGGGTCGAGTTGATGCTGAACGCCGCGCTCAACTGGAAGACCACGCTGGATAGCGACCACCTCGAGGAGGTCCCCAAAGCCGCCTAATAGTGGGTCGGAACTTTTTTTCACGCTATGTGTTGCGTTCGTTCTCGTTATGTGCCACCGTGCACGTAACGGACCAGCTCAGGGGCAACGCGCCCTTTGAAAAACAGGCCCCAGCGGGGTGGGCGTCGATCCGGGAGCGCGGCAACGGGAAAACCGGCCGCTTCTCCGTAGAGCCTTTTGCGCCCTGAGCGCACACCTCATCCGAGCCCCCGACAACGCACACCTAGCCCGGCTTGACCGAGGCCTTCGACGTAAGAGCGGTGCGGCTCGGACCCCATGCCGGGAGACAATCCGATGAAGGCAGCAGCGTTGCTCCAGTCGGTCGGTCCGCCAACGTGGACGTGAAGGCTCAAGGCCTGTCGGCCCTGACGCTGGTGTACGCCTTCCACAACGCTGCTTCGGCTGCTGACGCGACCATTCACTACACGATCGCCAGCTCGGGCGGCACGGCTGCCGATCAGGACGGCTCGGTCAACCTGTATGTCGAGTACGTCCTCTAACCAACGCAACACAGTCGCCAAGCTTCGAGCAGCGACAGGGAGCGGCCACCTACGGTCGGCACACATGACAACAGGCCGCCCTAGCGATTTCACTCCAGAGGTCGCAAACGAGATATGCGAGCGCCTCAGTAAGGGCGAAAGCCTGCGTAAGATCACCGGTCCAGAGCGCGACGACTTCATGCCTTCAGAGACCACGGTGCGCCGGTGGCTTGCGGGCGATGATGATTGGAGCACTGAGTTTCGGCGGCAGTACGCGCACGCACGCGAGGCGCAGGCCGATCACTACGCCGACGAGATCGTCTCAATCGCTGACTGCACGGACCTACAGGCCAATCCGTTCGATGGGTCTGTGCCGATGGTCCGTGATCCCCAGAGGGACCGCCTGCGCATAGACGCGCGCAAGTGGGTGGCGTCGAAGCTGGCGCCGAAGAAATACGGCGACCGCACCATCCACGCGGGCGACGACGAAAACCCGGTGAAGGTTATCACCGCGATTGAGCGACGCATTGTCCGTCCTGCACATCCCGACGGCTGAGGTCTTCGTCCCGCTCGTTGCGCCCTCCCGCTACAAGGGCGCGCACGGCGGGCGGGGTTCGGGCAAGTCTCACTTCTTCGCAGACCTGATGGTGGAAACCGCCTTGGCCCAGCCGGGTTTTCGCGGCGTCTGCATCCGTGAGGTTCAGAAGGACCTGAACCAGTCGGCCAAGCGGCTGATCGAGGACAAGATCGCGGCTCACGGGCTCGGCCATCTGTTCGACTGCCAGAAGGCGGTCACGGTCACGCCCGGCGGCGGTATCATCATCTATCAGGGCATGCAGGACCACACGGCGGACTCGGTGAAGTCGCTGGAGGGGTTCGATGTGGCGTGGGTTGAGGAAGCCCAGACGCTCTCGCCTCGCTCGCTGACGCTGCTGCGGCCCACGATCCGCAAGCCGGGGTCGGAGTTGTGGTTCTCCTGGAACCCGCGCCGCAAGAAGGACCCGGTTGACGTGATGCTCCGGGGCGAGGACCGGCCCACGGGTTCGGTCGTCGTCAGGGCGAACTGGTCGGATAACCCGTGGTTCCCTGCGGAGTTAGAACAGGAGCGGCTGGACGATCTTCGCATGAAGCCGGACCAGTACGACCATATCTGGGAGGGCGGCTACGAGGCGGTCACCGAGGGTGCCTACTTCGCCAAGTCGCTGGCGCAAGCCCGAGCAGACGGCCGGATAGGCGATGTCGGCAAAGACCCGCTCATGGCGCTGCGTGCCTATTGGGACATCGGCGGCACCGGGGCCAAGGCGGACGCCACCGCCATATGGATTTGCCAGTTCATCGGCGAGAAGATCAAGGTTCTGGCCTACTACGAGGCGCAGGGACAGGACCTCGCGACACACATCAACTGGCTGCGTCAGTCGGGCTTTGGCTCGGCGGAATGCTTCCTTCCCCACGACGGGGCCTCGCACGAGAAGGTGTTTGACGCCTCCTACCAGAGCGCACTGGAGTCGGCCGGCTTCTCGGTTCGGGTGATCCCCAACCAAGGGCGTGGTGCGGCATCCCAGCGCATTGAGGCTGTCCGGCGCTGGTTTGCTCGCTGCTGGTTCAACCAGGCCACCACGCAGGCCGGATTGGACGCCTTGGGCGCCTATCACGAGAAGAAGGACGAGGCCCGAGGGATCGGGCTGGGTCCGAACCACGACTGGGCGAGCCACGGGGCCGACGCCTTCGGGCTGATGTGCTCGACCTACGAAGAGCCACGGGTCATGGCCCCTGTGCTGACCATCCCGAACTACGGAGCCGTCTAATGGCCTTGGTCGCACGGAACGCCCTGCCCTGCGTCGAGAGCGAGAACGCCCAGACGGTCCGTGACGCCCTGCCCGCCTACATCGTGGCTGACCCCGGGGACGCGGTGATCGAGCGCGACGCCTTTCCGATCTATCTCGTGGCTGCGCCTGGCGACGCCCTGATTGCCCGGGACGCCATTCCGATCACGCTGGTTACCGGCGTCGCCGAGCAATCGCGGGATGCAATCCCCGTCTACATCGTGGAGGCGTAATGAAGATCGACCGCCTCGCACTGGTTGCGGACGAGTTCCAGCGCGCCATCGGGCGCAGCACCGACGAGCTGAACAGCCAGCGCGAGAAGGCGCTTCAGTACATCAAGGGCGTGATGGACGATGTTCCGTCCCTGCCCGGCCGCTCCTCGGCCTGTTCGACGGACGTTTCCGACGCCATTGAGATGGTCCTGCCCGACCTGATCGAGATTTTCACGGGCGAGGACATCGCTACGTTCATGCCGGCTGGTCCCGAGGACGAGGATCGCGCCCAGCAGGAGACGGATTACGTCCAGCACGTCTTCTTCGAGGAGAACGACGGCTTCCTGAACCTCTACAGCGCCATCAAGGATGCCGTGTCCATCAAGACCGGCGTCTTCAAGGCGTGGGGCGAGGAATACGAGGAGCCGCAGGAGGATTTCGATGGCCAGAGCCTCGATCAGCTCGCTTCGGCCGTTCAGCGGCATGGCGAGCGGGTTGAGCTGAAGTCGGACCTGTCAAATCTGGACCCGAACGACCCTGACGCGACCGTTGATTTCTGCATCCGGGCCGAGAAGAAGTGGCGCGCCAAGGTTATGGCCGTGCCGCCCGAGGACTTCGGTGTCTCCAAGGACACGGTTCGCCTTCCGCAGAGCCCCTACTGCTTCCACAGGACGCGGCTGCGTGCCTATGAGCTGAAGCGTCGCGGCATCCCTGCGGCCAAGGTGGACGGCCTGCCGGCCTACGGCGTGATCGACAACCAGGTTGCGCAGGCGCGCGATCGGACGGACGAGACGGTCAACGACGCGGGCGGGCTGGGCGATCACCGTATCGTCGAGGTCATCGAGCATTATATCGACGGGCCGGACGGACGCTGGCGTGTGCTGACGGACGGCTCGGCGCTGACCCTGCTGGAGCAGGAAGAGCATCCGGACGTGCCGTTCGCGGCCATCACGCCGTACATCGTGCCGCATCAGTTCATCGGTGAATCGGTCGCTGACAGGCTGATCGAGATCCAGAAAATCAACACCGTGCTTACGCGCATGACGCTCGACAGCGGCTACTTCGCCCTGAACCAGCGCATGTACGTCAACATGGACAAGGCGAACGATTGGACCATCCCGGACCTGTTGCGCAACGAGCCGAACGTTCCGGTGCGCGGCAAGGGCGACAACGCCATCGTCCCGCTGACCTCGGGCGGGCTGTCCTTCGACACGCTGGCCGCCATTGAGCACTTCTCGGTTGCGGGTGAAAAGCGCACCGGCATCGTCCGCAACGCGCAAGGCCTGAACCCGGACACGCTGCACGACACGGCCCGCGGCGCCCTTGCGCTCATGTCGGAGGCCCAGAAGCGCGTTCGCCTGATCGCCTCCATCCTCGCCCACACCGGCATCAAGGACATTTTCCTACTGCTCCACCGCCTGCTGCGCCAGAACGCGACGGCGGCGTCTACTGTGCGCCTGCGGGGCAAGTGGGTGGACGTGGACCCCTCGACCTGGGGCAACCGTTCCGACATGACGATCGAGATCGGCGTCGGCTCTGCGGGCAAGGAGGCCGAGCAGATGCGGATGCAGGCCGGCCTTGTGACCTTGCAAGAGGTTGTGACCATGCAGGGCGGCGTCAACGGCCCGCTGGTCACCGTGGACAACGTGTACGCCTACCTGAAGCGCTATTTCGAGAAGGGTCTCGACTTCAAGTCGGCCGACCCGTTCCTGACCGACCCGTCAGAGCCGCCCAAGCCCGGCGACAAGCCCCTCGAGCCTCCCCCGCCCGATCCGGCGTTGCTGGAGGCTCAGGCGAAGATGCAACTGGCCCAGCAGGAAGCGCAGGCGAAACAGGCCCTCGCTCAGCAGCAGGCCGAGGCTGACGTGCAACTGGCTCAGGCCCGCGCCACGGCCGAGATCGAGACCGCCCGCGCGATCGCTCAGGAGAAGTCAGCCCTCGCCCGCGCCGAGGCCGAGGAACGCGCCCTTCTCAAGCGGCAGGAGAACGCCGAAGCCATGCAGGCCAAGCGCGAGACGGCGGCCTTCGAGCTCCAGCACAAGCGCGACGTGGCCGAGGTGGAGCTTCAGCAGCGCCGCGAGGAAATGCTGATCGAGGCCGAACTGAAGCGCGAGGCCATCCGCCTGAACGCCGAGAACGAAAGCCAGAAGCTGGCCAATGGCTCGAATGTCGGGGGTGAGCCCGGATGAACCAGTCTGAAACCGCTGCGCTCGGAGCCGCCGCAAAGCAGGCCCTGGAAATCCTCGACCCGGCCATGGATGCGGTCAAGGCCGCCATCGTCAAGCGCCTGATCGCCACCTCGCCGGCCGATACGGCGACCATCCTCGGTCTGCACGCCTCCATTCAGGCCACGGACGCCGCTCGCCAGATGATCGGCGAGTACATCGCCAACGGCCAGATCGCCGAACACCAGCTTTCCGCCGAGGGCTAAGGCCCCGGTCCTAGACGCCAAGCCCAGAGCAGCGTCGCACCCCCTGAGAACCTATGTCGGAAACGTCCCCAGCGACGCGCGAAAGCGTCGTGGCCGAACTCATGGCCGAAGCCCAGCCCCCGGTCGAAGAGACCGCAGCGGAAACCCCGGAAGCGCCCGAAGAGGCTGCGGCCGAGGAGACCGAAGAGATTCCAGAAGGTGACCAGCCTTCTGACCTCGAAGCACCGGAAACGGCAAGCGACGAGGGCGAGGAAACACCCGAACCGGAAACGGCAATCGAGGCTCCTCATTTCTGGTCAGCGGAAGCGAAGGCCCGCTTTGGCGAACTGCCCCCCGATCTTCAGCTCGTTGTGCTGGAGAACGAAAAGGCAGGCTCCAAGGCCCTGACGCTGAAGCTTGAAGACGCCGCGCTCTCCAAGAAGGAGGCCGCAGCCAAGGCAAAGGAGCTGTCCGAACTCAACGCCCGCATCGCTGACGCCGCCGACAAGGCGGAACAGGCGTTTGTGGACCGCTGGGCCGGGATGACGCCCGAGCTTTGGCTTTGCCTGTCCCGAGAGGACGCGCCGAAGTACATCCAACTGAAGGCCGAATACGACGCTGAGCAGACCATCATCCAGCGAGCCGCGCTCGCCAAGGAGGAGGCTGATCGCGCCGCTCGTGGCCAGTGGCACACCGAACAGGTCGAAGCTCTCAAGACCGCCTGCCCCGATCTGGTCGATCCGGTGAAGGGGGCTGCCAATCTCGGCAAGCTCTCTGAATACCTGGTCGCCCAAGGGGTCGCGGAACAAGACCTCCCGAACGTCGGCGCCCTCGAAATGACCGTGGCGTGGAAGGCCATGCAGTTCGATGAGCTGCAAAAGCTGAAGCCCACGCTGAAAACCCAGCCGAAAGCCGCCTTGCGACCCGCAGCGGCCCCGCCGGCTGTCCCCTCCGCACAGCGTGAACTCCAGAGACTCGAAAACCGGTTCAACCAGACAGGTAACCGGGACGATCTGGTCGCGCTCATGGTCGCCCAACAAGGGCAGAAAGCCAGCTAAACCACCATGGCCGTTCCTACCAATACCCAACAGACCTACGCGACAGTCGGCAACCGCGAGGATCTGGAAAACAAGATCTACAAGATCGCCGCCAACAAGACCCCGTTCACCTCCAACATCGGCAAGGAAAAGGTCAGCTCGACCTATCACGAGTGGCAGACCTTCTCACTGCGCACCCCGTCCGCCCAAAACAAACAGGTCCAGGGCGACACGACTGCGGCCACCGCCGTCAAGACCACGACCCGCGTCGGCAACCGCACCCAGATCTTCAAGGAAATGGGCTCGGTCTCCGGCACGCTAGAGGCCATGGACCACGCAGGCGTCGCTTCCGAGCTGGCCTGGCAGAAGGTCCAGAAGGGCGAAGAGCTGGCCACCGACATCGAGGCCCGCTTCCTCGGCAACTTCGCCTCGCTGGCCGGCGACGCTTCGACGGCGGCTGAATCGGCCGGCGCTCTGGCGTGGCTCACCTCCAACGACTCCCGCGGTGCGGGCGGTGCTGACGGTGGCTTCTCGGCCGGCGTCGTGGCTGCGGCCACCAACGGCACTCAGCGGGCCTTCTCGGAGACCCTGCTGAAGGCGGTTCTGGCCTCGGCGTTCGGCAACGGCGCCCGCCCGACCCAAGCCTATATGGGCGCCACTCACAAGCAGCAGTTCTCGGCGATGACCGGCATTGCCGACATCCGCAAGGACGCTGGCTCGGGTCAAGCGACCATCGTGGGCGCCGCCGACGTGTATGTGTCGGACTTCGGCTCCATCTCGACGGTTCCGGTCCAGTACGGCCTGACCCGCGACGTTCTGCTGATTGACCCGGAGTATTGGGCCGTCGGCACGCTGCGCCCGATGAAGGACGAAATGCTCGCCAAGGTCGGCGACGCCATGCCGTTCCAGATCATCGCCGAGAAGACGCTGATCTGCCGCAACGAGAAGGCCTCGGCCGTCATCGCCGATCTGACCTGATCGAACTGAGGGGGTGGGGCAACTCACCCCCTTTTTCCATCCACAAACGAAAGGGCCTGACATGGCCAAATCACAAGCCGAGTTCCTGGGCGCTGACGCAGCGGCCGTCGCTGCAAAGGACGACCCCCTCGTCAACGTCCGTGTCCTGAAAAAGGGCGACGGCAAGGTCTCGACCGGCAACCACTCCAGCCGGGGCGGTGAAGAGCTTTACGAGTTCAAGGACGAGTTCCAGGTCCTGAAATCCATCGCCGACGAGTTGGAAGAGCGAGGCTTCGTAGAGATTCTTGAGGCTGCCAAGAAGTGAGCGGCTGGCGGTTCGGTCACGAGGACAACGACGGGATCGTCAAGCACTGGCGCCCGGACGGTGACGGGGGCGTAGAGGTCCGCATCTCACAGGACGTTGCGCCCCTCCTCGAACGCAACCGCGCGATGGCTACCCACAACGACGGCTACACCGAAAGCCGGGAGATGCGCCGCGTGGCGTCTGTTCCCGCGATCATCATTCAGAAGTGGTTGATCGAGGAGGGCTGGGACATGCGCGACCCGGCCAACGCCGACAAGCTGGCCGCCAAGTTGAACGATCCGGATTGGGCCTATCTGCGCACCGCTCCGGGCCGGCTGGGCGTGACTAACGGGGTGATGCGATGAGCCTCGACACCTACACGGGCCTCAAGGCCTCCATCGCCTCGACGCTGAACAAGACCAACTTGACCGCCTCCATTCCCGACTTCATCACGCTGGCTGAGGCGGTGATGGCTCGGGAGATCACCTCGATAGGCCAGGTGGACAACTTCGCCGATGTGGAGATTGACGAGAGCGGCTGGCGGCTGCCCTGCAATGCCGATGAAGTGGCCTCGGTCACCTATGCCGGCGAGCCCCTGACCTACCTGTCGCCGGATCGCGTGGGCGAGGTCGTCAGCACCAACCCGGGCTATTACACCATCGACGGAGGCACGCTGAAGCTGGCTCCGACCGGGACGGTGACCATCCGGCTCAAGAAGTCGTTCTGCCCCCTGTCGTCCACGGTCTCCTGCAACTGGCTCCTGCGCGAGCATCCCGACGTGTACCTGTACGGCGCGCTCATGCAGGCCGCGCCCTTCCTGCGCGATGACGAGCGAATCCCTGTGTGGGGCCGCTTCTTCTCCAGCGCCATCGACAGCATCAATCAGCGCGAGATCAGACGCCAGACGGGCGGGGTCCTTCGCGTTCAGGCCGGAGTGACGCCATGACGGCTATTACCTATGACGGCGCAGTCCCGACAGTCGGCGCAGACGCGGACACCTGGGGCTCGGAGCTGAACACCGGAGCGTTGGCCAAGATCAAGGTTGATCTGGACATGCTCAACACCACGACGGCCAACACCATCCTCGGCCGAAACGAGGGCACGACCGGTGAGGTGGAGCGCCTGTCTGTCGCGGAAACTACGGCCATGCTCAATGCGGTCGTGGGCGATTCCGGCTCTGGCGGGACCAAAGGCCTTGTTCCTGCCCCCGCCGCGGGTGATGGCGCAGCCCGCAAGGTGCTGTCTGCGGCTGGAACGTGGATCGGCAACGAGATCAAGGCGCAGGGACTGTTCACGGGGGCGACCGGCGCCACGGTCTCGGCCCGGAACATCTCCTGCGTCCGGTCGTCGGAGAGCATCTTCGTCTTCACCTTCGGGACCGCGCTCGCTGACGCCAATTACGGGCTTCAGATCATGCCGATAGACAGCCCGGGAACGGCAGCCTATGCCCCGAGCGTCTACAGCAAGACGGCCTCGGGGTTCTCGGTCCAGACAACCAAGAACTTCGGGGGGACTCAGGGCGGCTATGATCCGGCCCAGATCAGCGTTCTGGTCACTGCGGCCTAGGGATGCTGATCCCTCTCGCCCTCCCGCCGGGCGTCTACCGCAACGGAACGGACTATAGCTCGCAGGGGCGCTTCTTCGAGGCTGACCTGTGGCGCTGGTTCGAGAACACGCAGCGCCCTGTCGGCGGCTGGCGGCTCAAGTCCACCGACACAGTAGATGGCAAGGCCCGGGCGATCCTGACCTGGCTGGACAACAGTTCGCAGGCATGGACGGCGGTCGGGACCAACGAGGGCCTGTTCGTCTTCACCCGTTCGGGCTCGATGCACGACATTACGCCGGCCGGGTTTACCCCCGGGGCAGCGGATGCGACGACGGGAGGCGGCTACGGCACGGGCCTCTATGGATCGGGGACCTATGGCACGCCCCGTCCCGACGACACCAACACCATCCCGGCGGACGTATGGACCCTCGACACCTGGGGCGAGTATCTCGTCGGCTGCTTCGACGGCGTGATCTATCAGTGGGAACTCGATGTAGGCACGCCGGCCGTGGCGCTGACGGGTGCGCCGACCGCTGAAGCGATCATCTCCACCGAGGAACGCTCCCTGTTTGCTCTGGGCTCCGATGCTGACCCTCGGGCGGTCATGTGGTCGGATCTGGAGAACAACGAGGACTGGACACCCTCGGGCACCAATCAAGCCGGAGGCAAACGACTTCAGACGAACGGCCGGCTGCTCTGCGGCAAGCGGATCAGAGGCGGGATGCTCCTGTTCACGGACACCGACGTTCACCTCTCCACCTATGACGGCCTGCCTTTCGTCTATCGCATCGAGCGTCAGGCGACGGGCTGCGGCATCATCTCCAAGCAGGGCGCCGCAGTCACCGGCTCCGGTACATACTGGATGGGAGCGAACGGCTTCTGGGTCTATAATGGCGGTGTCGAGCCGCTCGAGTGCGATGTTGGCGACTATGTGTTCTCGGACATCAACCGGGGGCAGATGTCCAAGGTCTCTGCGGTCCATAATAGCCAGTTCGGCGAGGTGTGGTGGTCCTACCCCTCGGCCTCTTCGATCGAGATCGACCGGTACGTCTCGTATAACTATCGAGAGGGCCACTGGAGCATCGGATCGCTGGTCCGGCTCTGCGGCACAGACCGGGGCGTCCTCCCCTATCCGTTGATGGTGGGCGACGACGGCGCTCTGTACGAGCATGAGGTCGGGCAGGCCCGGGATGGCCGGACGCCGTACGCGCTGACCGGCCCGGTGGAGTTGGGCGGCGGGGCGTACACCATGGACGTTGAGACCGTCATCCCTGACGAGCTTGCGCTCGGTGACGTTGAGGTCAGCTTCACGACCGGCGACTGGCCGATGTCTGCCGATGAGGTATTTGGCCCTTATGCGGCGTCGGAAAAGACCGACGTTCGGTTCAATGCGCGCCGGGTGGCGATGAAGCTGATAGCGGCGCCGGATCAGGACTACCGGGTTGGCCTGTTTCGGGTCGAGGCTGAGCGGGGCAGCCCGCGATGAGTGTCCCGTTCGCCCCCGTGAAATACGATCAGAGAGACCAGAACGAGGCGCGCGCGGAGACCAAGCGCGAGTTGGACCGCCGGCACAAGCGCGGGGTGGATCTGGAGCTTGCATCCGAACGGCTGATCCTTCGCTCGCCGGATGGGTCCAGATTCTCCGTTGTGGTGGACAATACGGGAGCGCTTTCCACTGTCGCCCTCTAAATGGATCGCGGAGGCCATGAAGGGCTCCGGCTGGGACGTTTCGGAGATCATGGAGGGCGTCCAGCGCGGCGACTTCCACCTGTTCATGCACGAAGAGGGTTGCATGGTCGGGGAGTTCATCGAGAGCCCCCGTCACAAGGTCATTCATATTTTCGCGGCGGGCGGGACGCTCAAGGCGATGTCCGAGCTTGGCCCCACGGTCGAGGCCTTCGGGCGACTTCACAACTGCGATTACGCGGCAGCGACTGGCCGCAAGGGCTGGGAACGGTACGCGCGACGGCATGGATATGTGCCGGCGCGAGGCATTGAAAAGGGGCTGTAATGGCTATCGGCGGCAGCAAGAGCAAAACCAAGACGAATGGCTCGCAGACGCAGCAGTTTACCCAGAACGCTGACACGCGCCTGTCCGACCGGGCCTACGGCATGATCACGGACCGCATGAGCGGCCTTGGCCAGCAGGAATACAAGGCGCTCGATCCCAACGCCTACAAGGACTACATGAACCCGTATCAGCAGGAGGTCATTGACGCGACCACGGCTGACATCAACGCCAATCGCGCCCTTGAGCAGAACAGCGACCGCGCCCGCATGGCGCAGGCCGGGGCGTTCGGGGACACGCGCCGCGGCGTCGTTGAGGCCGAAACGACCGGCAAGTACGCCCGGACGCTGGCGACTACGCTCGCGGGCCTTCGCTCCAGCGGTTACGGGCAGGCGCAGGGCATCGCACAGGGCGAGAACTCCAACCGCAACCAGTACGACATGATGACCCAGCAGCAGATCAACCAACTCCTGGCTCTGCTCGGCCAGGAGACGACCACGACCAGCAGCGGGCGGTCGTCCGGCACGTCCAAGGGCAGCAGCACCGGCTTTAACCTCGGCTTCACGTACGGGTCCTGATTGATGGGTCTTCTCCAGCCTCCGGGCCAGCCTCAGCGTTATCAACTGCTTTCTCCGGAAGTGCAGGCGACGATGCAGCGCGTCATGAGTTCCCCCGCGCCCCAGCCCCCAGCCGCGCCGCAGCGCAATCGCGTGAGCGGCTGGCGTGTGTTCGATCGGGTTCTGGGTGGCCAGACGGTTTCCGAGGGGCTGGACGCCGAGCGCGCCCGTGAGGCCGCGGAGGCCGCCCGCCCGCAGATTGAGGCCCGCATGGCCCAGCTTCGCGGGATGGCGCAGCAGATGGGTCCCGCGGCCATGATCGCCTTCGAGACCAACCCGGAGAAGTTCGGCGAGAGCCTTGCAGAGCAGTACGCTCCTCAAGTCATCGCGGCTGGAGGTGTGCAGTCGGTGATCGGCAGCGGCGCCCGCGTAAGCGCGCCGCGCGACATGGAGTTCGGGGACAGCCTCGTCCGTACAGACCCTCTCCAGTCCGCCCCCCAGACCCTCATGCAGCGCGGTCCGACTTTCGCGGAGGAGACTGGCCGCCTCAACGCCAACAACCCAATCAACGTCGCCCCGGGTGGCCGCGCCATCGATCCCCGCACCGGGGCTGTCGTCGCGGAGGGCGCGGAGCGCGTGTTCTCAGCCTCGGATGGGACCGATCTCGTTACGGAAAGCGGCTCGACCCTCTACCAGAACGCCCCTACCCGCGCTCCTGTCGCCCGCCCGGCCCAAGCCGTCGAGTTGGACGGCCGGCTCGCCTCTATCCAATCCGAGGTGATGCCGACGATTGGCAGGATGGAACAGCTTCTGGCCTCCGGCGACGTGATCACCGGGCTGGGCGCTCCCCAGCGGCTTCTAGCCGCCAAGGCGCTCGCCGCCGCCGGGAACCAGCAGGCCCGCCGCCAGGTCGCGGCCACGGAGGAGTTCGTCAACACGTCGGGCCGACTGCGCGTCGGCATGGCCAAGACGCTGGGCGCCAACCCCTCGAACGCCGATATTCAGCTGCTTGAGCGGGTCACCGCTGGCGACGTGAACCAGTCCGCCGATGGCTTGATGGCGACTATCCGTCAGGGCCGCGAGCTTGCCGCGCGGCAGCAGCGGGACCTTGAGCAGCAGCGTCAGGCATTCGCCAATCAGGGCGGCGGGGCGGCGTCAGGTTCAGCCGGGCCGATCGCGCAGGACGCCCAAGGCAACCGCGTTCAGTGGAACGGCAGCGCATGGGTTCCGATCTGATGCAGGAATCCATCCCGCCGCCCCCGCCCGGATTCACCATCGTTTCCGGTGGCGCGTCGCCCCCTCCTGCTCCGCGTCCGGCTCCCGCCCGCGCTGCCCCACGCCCAGCGGCGTCGAGCCAGCCTCGCGGCATCCGCAACAACAATCCGGGCAACATCGAGGACGGCGAGTTCGCGCGCTCGCTTCCCGGCTATGCCGGTTCAGACGGCCGTTTCGCCCGCTTCGAGAACGCCGACGCCGGTTCACAGGCCGCGCCTCGCCTTCTGGCGTCCTACGTCCGTCGCGGGTTCGACACGCCGGCAGAGATCATCAACCGCTGGGCTCCCCCGTCCGACAACAACCCGACCGCTCAATACGCCTCCTATGTGGCGAGCCGTGCGGGCGTGGGCGTCAATGATCCGATCACTCCGGACAAGATCCCCGTCATCGCACAGGCCATCCACGAGTTTGAAAACGGCCAGACCCGCGATGTGGGCTCGTCCTCGGCTCCGGCCGCATCCGTCCCGCCGCCCCCGCCCGGTTTTGAGGTTGTCGCCTCGCCGCTGGATGATCTGAACATCCATCGTCCCGAAAACGTGGACATGGAGGCGGCTGCGGCCCTCGGCCAGAGCGCCTACACCGGCCCCGGCTCGTCGGAAGCCAACCCGCTGGAGGTGACCGCCGACACGCCCCGCGATGTCCTGATGTCGCTCACGAAGGGCATGTGGATCAAGACCCCGGAAGGTGTGCGCCGCCTGTCGGGCGATGCGTATGTGAGCGCCAACGCGGGCGACGGAGCGCCTGAAACGCGGATCGGCAACAACGCTGTGCTGCGCGAAGAGAACCTGGCTGATCAAACCCGCGCCTTCGCCATGGGCGCCGCAGAGCAGATTCCGTTCCTCGACGAGGCTGCGGTCGGCGCTGCGGGCCTGATCTCGGGCCGGGGCTATTCCGATGTGCGGGACAGCTACCGCGCCGTCCAGGACATCGACAATCAGGTAAACCGTGAGCAGCGCGTGGCCGGCGGGATCGCTGGGGCTGCGACAGGCCTTCTCGCCCCCGGCGGCGGCTTCCTGAAGGGTTCTTCCGGCCTGCTCAGCGCATCTGCCCGCAGCGCCGCTCTCGGTTCGGGCTACGGTGCGCTTTACGGCGCGGGCGCAGCAGATGGCGGCCTTGAGGATCGCGCGGCTGGAGCGGTCGGCGGCGCTGTGGCTGGTGGGTTGCTCGGTGTTACCGCACCCGCCGCGGTCAACATCGGGCGCTCGGTCGTTCAGCGCACCGGGTCCGGCCTCGCCGAAGCAGGCGCGCGCGTCCAGCGCGGCGTAGGCATTCAGCCTCGCGAAGCCGCCATCACGCCCCGAACCACTGAAAGCGCCCTAGATTACGTCCAGCGGATCGCGTCCAACTCGGGCGTCGATCTGGCCGCTAACCCGGTGGCAGCCATGGGTAAGCCGATCACGGCTGCCGAGGCTCTAGGCCCCAACGGCGTCAGCCAGATGGTTGCCCTTACCCGCCGCTCCGGCCGCACGGCTGGCCTTGCCGAGGGTGCGCTTGGCGCACGCGCGGCGGACCAGCCCACGCGGGTTCTTCAGGACTTCGCGGACATTACTGGCGCTGACCCTTCCGGCTCGGCAGACGTGATTGCAAACCTCGCTGCTGCCGGCAGAACGCGCGCCGCCCCTCTTTACGACGCAGCATACTCCCGCGCCGGGGCTCCGCGCTCGCCGCTCATTGATGATCTGATGACGCGCCCGTCCAGTCAGAAGGCATTCGCGCGAGCCGTCACTATCGCCCGAGAAGAGGGCCGCGACCCGACCACGCTCGGCTTCCAGTTCGACGAAGCTGGAGACACGATCCACGTCCGCGAACCCTCGATGCAGACAATGGACTACATCAAGCGGGGGATGGACGATGGGCTGAACGCGTACCGCGACAGCACAACGCGACGGCTCAACCTGGATGAGCGAGGCCGCGCCGAACTGCGGACCTTGACCGCGTTCCGCAACGAGTTGGAGCGCCTAAACCCGGCTTACCGCGACGCGCTGGCCGCCGGAGGCGACCCCATCAGGCTTGAGGAGGCTTTCAGACAGGCAGCCCAACTTTTCGGAACCGGCGTCAATGAGCGGACCTTCGCTCAGCGTGTCTCCGGAATGGCGGAGGCTGACCGGCGCGCCGTGATCGCGGGACTGGCAGATGACCTTTACACCAAGGCCCGGAACGGTCGTTTGCGCCCCAACCAGCTCGACAACCCGTCCTTCCGGGGCAAGCTGGCGCAACTCGTTGGAGAAGAGGGCACCGGTTCTTTCATCGCGCGCGTTCAAGCTGAGGTGTCCCTAGCCCGCACCGGCGGACGAATGGCCCCGAACGTGAACTCGACCACGGGCGAGGCGCTAGAGGCAATTCGCGAGCAGGATCAGGGCGTCGGTTTCGGCGCGGATATGGCCCGCAACATCGAGCAGAGCGGTCCCTTCCAAGGGCTCCTGCGGACGGGCGCGGACGCGATAGCAGCTCCAATTGCCGGGTTTGTGCGCGGCGCACAGGCTCCGGCTCCGCAGGGTGTACGAGATGAGATCGGGCGGCTGCTTCTGATGGACCCTGAGGAACTCAGGGGTCTGCTTACCAACCGCCCCCGTCGCCCTGCGGTCAGTGGGGGCCTCTTGCGCGCCCCGGCGACTGCTGGTCAGGCAGGCGGGCTACTGGCGCAGTAGTCGGAGCGTTTCAGCTTCCGCCCAGCCGCCCGCGGCCTGCGCGCCCAGCCAAACAAGCCCGAGAATAAGGGCGGTGACGACAAAGTAGGTAATCCGGTCCCGGATTAGCCAGAGGTCCCATTCCGGCGGGACCAGCAACTTCAGCCATTTCATCCCCAATTCCTATCACAACGGCCTTCCTCGCGGGAGGCCTTTTTCGTGAGCGCTCATGAGCTGCACAAACCTCGGCTTTGACGACTACGGCAACCTGCGCTGCTCCAAGAGCGCGGACACCGAAGAGAACGTCGGCCCCTTCCCGTCCGCCTACGACCTCTCGGACTACACCGGGACGTTTGTCGTGCGCGAGACAGCGGCCTCGGCCTCTGCGCTGCTGACCGTGACCATCACGCCGACCGCCGAAGGCTCGGCCCTGTCCTTCGGCGTCAGCTACCTGACCCTGCTGCTGAAGAAGGCTGACCTCCAGTCGCTGCCTGACGCCGACGATCCGGACGATGCGTGGACGGGCGTCTACGAGTGGACGTTGACTGACCCCCTCGGCCTCGAAACCCGGCTGGTTTCCGGCGCAATCACTGTCGAGAAGGGTGTCGTCCGATGATGGTTCAAATCGGCGGAAACACCGTCTCGGTTCAGGTCATGTCGTCGGGCATCGGCGCGGCTCTGGTCATCAACGGCGAGGCGGCTGAGAGCGCTGCTGCCGCCGCTGCGTCCGCCTCGGCTGCGTCGTCGTCGGAGGGTAGCGCCGCCGCATCCGCTGCTGCTGCCGCCGCTACCCTCGCCGGGGCCGCGCTCAAGGCGAACAACCTGTCCGACCTCGCCAACGCCGCAACAGCCCGCACGAATCTGGGCCTCGCCATCGGGACGAACGTTCAGGCCTATGACGCGGACTTGGCGGCCATCGCGGCGCTGACCTCGGCAGCTGACCGTGTTCCGTATTCGACTGGCGCAGGAACATGGTCCCTCGCCACCCTGACCAGCTTCGCACGTACGCTACTGGCGACAGCGAGCAATAGCGCCTTCCTCGCCGCGCTGGGCCAGATCGCGTCAACCGCACTGGACTTCCTGCAAACGGGCACTGGCGCTGCAACGCGCACTGTTCAGGCCAAGTTGCGGGAGGTCAAGGACCGCGACGATTTCACCTCGCTCCAGGCGGCGATCGACGCGCAGGCCGCTGAGGGCGGGATCGTCAACAATCCTGTTGGGACCAACACCGGTTCCGGCGTCATAACCTTGAAGCGGTCGGTCAGCATAGCCGGTAAGGGCGTCGCTCACCACGCCTTTTACGCCGCCGGCACTGAGCGCGGGACGGTTATCAAGCGCGCGAGCACTGCGGCTGGCTACTCCGTGGATTTTGAGGCGAACAGCGGCTACGGCGGCAACGCGATCCGCGACCTGTCGATCTACCATTACGGAGCCAACACCGCCCGGGCCGTTCTCCGCGTCGCAGGTATCCAACATGCCCGGCTGCGCAACGTCGAGATCGCGACCCTCAGCAACGCGGTGGCGGACTACGGCCTTTTGCTGGAGCCCAATGGCGCCGCCCTTACCCTGTATGGCGGCTTCGACGGCGTGCGCGTGGTCGCTGAGAACGGGTCTAAGGTCAGCACAGCCCTTGGCATCTTTGAGGACACCAACGGCCTCGCGTTCAACGGCGGGTCGTTCAGCGGGCACGTGCGCGCGCTGGAAATGGGCGGGACCACGCTTAAGCCGATCAACGTCTCATTCTGCGGCACGGCGTTCGAAGGCCTCTACAGCACCGACATGGAACACGTCTATGTCCCCGGCGGCGTGGGCGTCGTCGGCCCCGGGGTGCTGCCCGCCAACTGCTACATCGTCAAGCTGGCCAAGATCACCAAGGCGCAGGGCGTCAATTTCTCCGGCTGCTATTTCGAGCTGGGCGCTACCCCGTCGACCTACGATGACGGCGTAAACGGCGTCCTGCCGCTCTACGCCGTTGTGTCGCTCGAAGGGTCCAATGTCAGCAATGTCACCATCGACAGCCTTGAGACCTGCAACCTGTATGACGGCGGCGCTATTGGCACCTACGTTCGGTTCCGCACGGGGCAGATCTACGATACGACGCAGAAGCCGGTATTTTCCGCTCGCAAGACTGCCTCGCAGTCGATCCCCAATGGGGTTGAGACGCCAGTGCTAGTCGCCGGATCGCAGCTGGTCTATCGACCAGGCTTGATCTCCTACGACGACACTACCGGTATTGGCACGGTTCACGTCAAGGGCGTCTATCAGATCACGGGTCAGGCGACCTTCGACGGCTTCAACGCCTTGGCGTCCTTCGTATACGTGAAGATCGCCAGTTCCGGTGGAAACGCCATTGGGCCGAACGCGCTTGTCGATGGCTCTGCCGGCGTCCCGATGTCGTTGCCTGTTTCTCAGGTGGTGTCCCTTTCCGCAGGCCACACGTTTTCACTGAATGTGTTTCAGGCGACGGGCGTCAGCCGAACCATTCTGGCCGGGGCCGAATACACCCGCCTCTCTATCCACCGGATCGGGTAGACGCGTCCCGTCTGCCGGAGTAGGCTTTCCGGGTGTCAGAGCACCTCAAACGCAACATTGCCGCCGCCGTCATCACGACCCTGTTCGTCGGGTTGGTCATGGTTGCGCCCGTCGCCTACGTGGTCAGCACCGTCAGCATGGACGAGGCCTCGATTCAGGAACGAGCCATCGCCGAACAGGCACGGCTTGATGCGATTTATGCGCAGGCCCGGATTAACGCCCACGGCCCAAGCGGACGCCCTCGTTAGGCGATCAGGGCGCCGCCGTAGAGCCTGATCGCGTCGGCCAGCATCCACAGGGCGATCCCGGTCGTAGCGAACCCGGCCCGCCCGCGAAGTACGAGAATGACCAGCCCGGCGTGCATCAGGGTGACGAGCATTCGACCGGCGAAGGAAACCACGACTGGAGCCTGCCCGGTTAGCAGCAGGATGACCACCAGGGCATAGCAGCCGGGCAGCATTACGGACGACAGAATCTGGGTGTATGTGAAGGCCGCCTTGGGCATCCTGATGCGCATGGAACTGACGAGTTGCTGGCGCATCATGAAGACGAGAACCCCCGTCACCGTCCAGTAAAAGGCCTTTGCAAGACCAGTCGTGTCGGACGTGGTGCGCTGGTAGACCCCAAAATCAGTCAGGGCGTAGGCGAGGCCCGAGAAGTTGGCGAGGGCGACAGCCAAGAAGACGCCAAGCGCGATCCCGATACCGAACAGAAGGCGCAAATACCCGGGCTCGGTAGCCGCCCTTTCGGCGTGCCTTCCATGCGCCAGCTCAAGCAGAAATACGCTGCTGTAGGCGGCGACCAAGGCCAGAACGAACGGAGCCATGCCGGTGTGCATGCTCAATCCGATCAACAGGGGAATAAAGGTCCACGCGTAGTTCTTGCCCCGGTAGAGGTTGATCACACTGATGATCACCAGACCGAAGGCCAGCCCCTCGCGGATTTGAATGCTGGACTTGAGCAGGAAGGCGGCCAGAACGACCGCCGCGACTGCCGGTATCTGCCATATTCCGATGCGCTGCGCCGGCGCAATCCATGCCAACCAGCCAGCGAAGCCAACAAAGGCCGCGCCCAACACGAACCGGAACCGCTCGTAGCCGCCGTCGCCGAACACGGCGAAGGCTCGGTCAACGAAGAACACGAACCCAAGGTCGCGGCCATCGCGGGCCAGCCACGCCCCGCCGCTGTCGTAGATCATTCGATACCCTTGCCAGTCGAAGGTGTTTGGCGACCACTGGTAAGCAAAGACCATGGCCAGACTGATCAGTACGATTGATGCAATCGCGACGTGCGGCTGTGCTTTGTACATGGCGAATTCTAGGCAGAAGTGTGGACTCCTGTCCACCAAGATAGCCGCAATATCTAAAGGGGTGGACCATCCTCCCCGTATAGGGAGGGGCCATGCCCTACCGCAAATGACGACAGCCGCATGGATTGCTCTCGCCGGTCTGGCGCTGGTCCTGATCGTTCATGCCGTGACTACGGCCTTCATGGCTGGGAGGCTGTTCCAGCGAGTTTCGACGCTGGAGAAGCGCGACGACACGCTGGCGAAGCTCGACACGACGGTGACCCGCATGGATGCCAACATGGGCCACCTGACCCAGAGCGTCGATGAGCTGAAGGGCAAGCTGGTGTGGGCGACTGAAACCGCCCCGCGTCGCCCTGTCCGCACTGGGACCGCCAAATGATCAGCGAAATGTCGAAGATCAAGGCCCGCTCCTATCTGGCCGTTCTGGCGCTCGCCGGCTTCATCCTGTCGCTCGGGACGCTGGCCTTTGTGCCGATCCCTGAGGGCAACAGGGAGCTGTTTTCGGCGGCCATGGGCGGCCTGAATATCCTGCTGGGCGCGCTCGCTGGCTACTACTGGCCCCGCGGCAATCCGCCGACTCCGCCGGAAGCCTAACCCCACCTAACGACAATCGGAGGCCACCATGCCCGTCAGCGAGACGCTGCGCTTTGAGCGCTGCCTTGACGAAATCCTGAAGCACGAGGGCGGTTACGTCGATCACGCCCGCGATCCGGGCGGCGCAACCAATCTCGGCGTCACACTCGGAACCGCGAAGGCCCACGGCCTCGACCTCGACCACGACGGCGACGTGGACAAGATCGACGTGCGGAATCTCAAGCCCCGCGACGTTCGCCCGGTGTACCGCAAATCGTACTGGCTTGCGGCCGGTTGCGATCAACTGCCCGCCGGGGCCGACCTGATGGTGTTCGACTTGGCTGTGAACAGCGGCGTAGGCCGGGCCGCGAAGTTTCTGCAAGAGGCGGTCGGTGTCACCGCTGACGGCAGGGTCGGCCCCATGACGCTGGGCGCCGCTCGTCGCCTGCCGCCCGCCGAGTTGGTGCTTCGAATCCGCAACCGTCGGGAGCGGTTCTATCGCGGCCTCTCGACGTTCGACACCTTCGGCAAGGGCTGGATGCGCCGCCTCAATGAGGTGAACGCCAAGGCCGCTGAGTGGGCGCGCGAGAAGTGATCGCCTCCCTCATCTTCGGCGTGATCATCGGCTTCTGTGCCGGGATCGCGACCGTGATCTTCCTCGCCATCTACGCCATGCGGAAGGGTGTCGGGCTATGAAGCCGTCATTTCGTCTGATCGCTGGGGCCTGCCTCGCGCTGGTCGTTCTCGCGCTGGTCGCAGGCGGTTGGAACAGCTTCGCCAAGCATATCCCGTTTACCTCGCAATGGCGGGCCGAGCGGGCCGAGAACCGAGCCGACACCGCAGAATCCGACGCCGCCGCGCGCCGCCTTGAGGTCGAGGGCGGACAGGCACAGGCCCAGCGCGTCGAAACCTACCACACCCAGGTCGTGGAGGTCCGCGACATGACCTCTCGCGCCGAAACCGAAGCACGGAGCGCCCCCGATGCGAACGAACCCCTTCCGGCTGATCGCGCCGCTCGCATTGAGCGCAACACTGACAGCCTGTGCGACGCGCGGCCCCGAGTCTGTGGCCCCACCCCGGCTGACGCTTCCTGACGCAGCCACGACGCCCTGCAAGCTGGACCGGCTTCCTCCGGCTCCGACCGAGGCGGACCTAGAGGCCAGCTATGCCCGTCGCGGTGCTGGTCTGGTCCTGTGTGACGCCGCCCGCGATCTCGCCGTGCAGACCCTGATAGCCGAACGCGAGCTACAGGACCGCTGGCGCGAGCAACAAAACCCCCGGCCCCTGTGGTCGCGGCTCTGGAGCCGTTAATGCCCCAACCCGCCCTTAGTCATGCAGTGGCCGCCGAGGCGGTCGAACGGGTCAACGCCAAGCTCAGAGAAGGATTCAGGCCCGCGGCTAGCCGCTTGACAGGTAGGCGGAACAAAGAGAGAATCTGCCTGCGACCAGACCTTCGCAATCTGGATTCCGGCACAGGCGCTTCCGACAAGCTGACCGGTCTTAGATTCTCGGAGCGGAACCACCTCGAAGGTTGCGCCGGTTCGCCGGTAGAGGCGCTGGGCAGGGTGGACGGCAGACGATACGGGTGAGTAGCCAAGGCGACGCGTAGCTAGCCCTGACCGAAGCCCGGCCACATTGGACCCGTCACCCTAACCCGGTGGCGGGTCTTTTGCGTCTGGACGATAGGCCGGCTGACTATGAACCGGCTGTACCGCCTCCCTGAACAGCGTTGCGTACAGGCGGGAGGTTGCCATGATGGCCCTGTCGCAGTCGAACCAAGCGGGTGTTCCGCGTTCCAGGGTCGCGAGTTGTGTCGTCAGATCACGGTAGTGCAGCTTGAGGCGTTGGCGGAATAGCGGGTCCATGCGCGCGTTTTAGAACGAACGGGGAACGGTTGGAAGGCTTGGTTCACTCGCTGGCGCTCGTACCTACCGAGTTTGCAGTGCTAATTCTGACGCTCTGCTGACCACGCCACTGACGCCCGAAACGCGACCGACTGGATGTCCCCTGCGCCGAACAGGTGATCGACGATGACCGGCTCGACGAAGAACCGGGCGCCGACGTGATGCTCGGTGACGAACGGCTTGTACCGGCCCGCGACCTTTCGTGAAGAGCATATAGCGACGATCTGCGGCTGTCCGGGCCGCAGGGCCCACACCACGTAAAGCCGGATGTCGCCGCGCTCGTCCTGTTCGAACTTGGGAGCCTGAACTTCGGCCATGGTAGTTAGTTGCTCTCTGGTGCGACTAGGCATCGGCCATAGCGATGTAGTCTAGGATTTCCGGGTCGGCCCTGAACCTTTCTCCGTGCGCCCGGTGCGCCGCGAAGCGGGCATGAAGCTCTTTCTCCAGCGAGCCCCGTTTGTCAGTCCGGACCTTTGTCAGCAGCCGAAGCGGCACAGGGCATATCTTGGCGACGCAGGCGAGGCGCGTCCTGACGCAGTTCGCGACACCGATCTTGATAAGCCCAAGCCCCTCGGCCTCCACAAAGTAGACCCAGCGTCGCTCGCGGCGAGGGTCATCGCCCCCGACAATCTTCATCATCTGGCCTCCAACCGGTTAGCCACAGCGGCAAATTCCGTCCGGGATTCAACGGGTGGTCTGCGATAGGTAAGACGACCTACCGCGTTGACTCTGCTGGAGGATAGCACACCCTCTCTGTCCGCCACCGGCTTTCGCTATCCGGCTTTGTTCCGCCGAGGCGGCGAGCCTAGACGCCGCGCTTAACCCGGCCCCACTCCTGGCCGATGATGCTGCGGCCGAGCTGGATGATGTCGTCCCAGCATTCCGAAAGCTCCGGTTCGTGCAGGCCGTCCTCCTGGAGATAGCGAACCGCCGTCGAGATCGCGCCGTTGATTGCGCCATGCTCGAGGTCGGCGGCCTTGGTCAGCAACTGGATTTGGGCAATGGCGAGAAATATCTTCTCGAGCTTGTCGATCAGGGCCGGGTTGTCCTTCGCTGGCCCCGCGCCGCCGCGCCAGCCATCGACCGAGGCGCGCTTTATCACCTGGGCTGCGTTCATGACGGACAGCAGCTCCGCCAGCCGGTCGCGGAAGGTTTCGATCCATCGCTGGCGGTTGGCAGACAGCACATCAGCACTGAACCGCCGCCGCGAGCTGGTGATCGAGGCCCAGGCGCTGATGAGCGACACGGCCAGGGCCGTGACAGCAGTGATCAGGCCAAAGGGGAGTGATAGCAGGGACGGCATGGGAATGGACCTCGCCATGACACCATAGGGTCGCAGAACCCGGCGCCTTCGTGGGGACGAAAGCGCCGGGCGCGCCGAGGTGTCGGAGAGCCGCGACCTAGTAGCCGAGCTTGTAGCGGAGGCCGACGGTGACGGTCTGGTTGTCGTAGTCGCCTTCGATCGGCGACGCGGAGCCGGACCCGAACTCGACGTCGGTCACATTCATGTAGCGATAGGCCAGCTCGGCGGTCATGCGCTCGTTGATGTCATAGGCGATACCCGCCCTGGCCTGGTAGGCGAAGCCGATGTCGTCGTCATCCACCACGCCGTCGTCGTAGTTGACCTGGGCGAAGCCGACGCCGGCGCCCACGAACGGACGGATGCGGTTCTGGCTGTTGAACTCGTAGGCGATGTTGGCGAAGGCCGCGAGGGTGGCGATGTCGCCCTCCGAAACGCTGTCGAGGTCGTTGCTCATGTAGAGCAGCTCGCCTTCGGTGCGCACGCCGTTGCTGAAGGCGTAGCCGGCGCCGCTGGCGACGACCCAGCCGCTGTCGAGGTCGACGGGGCCGCTGTCGGCGTCAAGCTCGCCGCTGGTGCTGCCGCCGAGATCGCCGCGCACGTACCAGCCGGCGTCCTGGGCCATGGCGGAACCACTGGCCGCGAGGGCGACAACGGCGGCGATCGGGGCGATGTATCTGGTCTTCATTTCGTGGACTCTCAGTCAACTCGTCAGCCCGTTATGGGATGAACTGTACGGTTTGGTTTTGATATGCAGAGAGGGTGTCGTCAAGCAGAATCTGTACAGTTGGGTTCATTTATTGCGAGGCGTCGCCCATGAACGGCGGTCTACGCCGCGCGCCGCGACGGCCTTGGCCGCCGCGCTTCATCATCTCGTTGAGATCATGAGCGAAATATTCGGCGATGGTTCGCGCCTGCTCCGGGGAATAGCCCGGACTCCCAGGCGATCTCATCCCGTGCAGAAGCGCCGTTCCCGCGATGCTGGCGAAGGCGAGGTGCGCGCGGGCCATGTGTTCGTCGCCTCCCAGCCCCTCGGCCAGGCGCCGAACGAACCGCTGCTCGAAGGGCCTTATCAGCGAGTCGGACACCGCGGGCGACGACGCCGACCGCAGGGCGATCAGCAGGCCCTCGAAGCCGGTCGATCGCCATTCGCCCAGAACGGCGGCGCGCGCCGCCCGATGGGGGAAGGCGGCGCAATCTCCGGGAATCAGCGCGTCGGAGACATTCGAAGCCGCCAGCGCTTCGGCGAACAGCCCCTCCTTGCCGCCGAAGTACCGAGCGACCAAGGCGGGGTCCGCCCGCGCCTCCGCTCCGATTTCGCGCAGGCTCACATGGTCGAAGCCGCGGCTTGCGAACAGGCGGCGAGCCGCCGCCAGGATGGCCGCCCGGGTCTTGCTGGATCGCGGCGTGCGGGTCCCGGCCGGGGCCGGGCGGTTGCGCTGGACTGCTCCACGCGCCCTCCCCGCCCCGCGCTGTTCGCTCACAGCGCCTCGGCCCTGAGCTTCATCTCTTCCCCGACGATCTGCTGAAGAGCGGGCTGCGCCATGAGCCGCTGCTGCAGCCGATCGATATTGGAGAAGGCCGGCAGGCGGCCCGCGAGGCCGGGGCCTGCGCGCCAAAGCGCGAACACCAGCAGGTACAGATCGCAGACGCCCGGCGCGTCGAGCATATGGTCGCGTCCGTCGAGATGGTCGTCGACAACCTGGAACGCCTCGACGACGCGCGCGAGCGCGGCCGCCCCGGCGACCTCGTTGTTGCAGCCTTCCCTGGGGAACATGGCGGCCGACAGCGCGACATGCAGCGTACTGGACAGGAAGGACAGCCACGACTGCGCCTGGGCGCGTTCGAACGTGCCCGCCTTCGGGAACAGCTGCCGGGCCGGCGCGAGGTCGGCGATGAAGGGCAGGATCGCGGTCGACTCGGTGAGGACGCCCTGATCTGTCTCCAGCGCGGGGACCTTCCCTCGGGGATTGGTGGCCCGATAGGCGTCGGTCAGCTGTTCCCCCTTCCAGGTGCGCACAAGCACCAACTCGTGCGGAAGGCCGGCCTCGACCAGGGCGAAACGGCTGGCGAGCGAGCAGGCCAGGGGTGCGTGATGGAGTCGAAGCATCAGGGGAGCTTTCAAAGATAGAGGAAGGGCCGGGCGCCCCGGGATTGCCGGGACGCCTCAGGGAGAGTCCGCACATCCCGACCTGTGAACGGGCTTTCGGCGCCGGGGATCAGTGACGGCACGCCGTCGTTGTGGGCGCCGGCCAGGCCGACCACCGGGAACTCTTCGGAGAGAGGAGCCCCCTCCACCGGGCGTGGGGGGAACGCCGTGCGACGCATCTGTTCCGAGGGGGGCGGAAACGGACGGGCAGGCGGAGGGGGCGTCTCCCTGCCGGGAGATAGGGAGCGGCTGCAGGGCAGACGCCGGTGTTGAAATCGTCACGATCAGGAGTTGGAGGGGTCGCTCTATTTACCGTACTGTACAGTTATAATAGCACTCGGGAAGACGCCGTCAATCAAAAAATGTACGGCCGGGTACAAAAATAGACCAACGGCGATGGTCCCGAGACGCTGCAGGCAAGCGTGGCGCCTGTCCACAGCGTCCGGTCGACCGTCAGTGGGCGCCGCTGGTGTCGATCGGGCCCTCGGGCCTCGGCGCGAGCCAGATCAGGCAGGCGGCGAAGGCCAGGCAGAGCGCGATGGCGGCGAACATGTTCAGGGTCGCCAGCATGACGCTCTGCCCTTCAACCACGCCGGTCAGCATCGTGACGGCGCTGTCTTTCGGCACACCCTGGGCCACGGCGCCGTCGATCACCGCCTGACCATTGGGCATGGCGCCGGCCAATTCCGTCTGGTTCTTGCGCATGGCGTTGAACCAGCCGGTCTGGACCAGTGAGGTCGCGAAGGCGCCGGCGAGCGTCCGCATGAAGTTGGAGATGCCCGCCGCGTTGGCGGCTTCATGCGGTTCGCAGCTGGCCATGGCCAGGCCCGTGACGGGGATGAAGAACATGACCATGAACACGCCGGTCAGAAGGGTCGGCCAGGCCATCTGCAGGAAGGTCACCTCAGGCGTGAAGCCCATCCGCCACACCACCATCAGGGCCAGCCCGACGATCCCGAGGAACACGACCAGCCGGGGATCGTATTTCTCAACCGCCTTGCCCACCAGGGGTGCGCAGACGACGGCGAGAATGCCCATGATGCCGGTGGCGTAGCCTGCCCAGGTGGCTGTGTAGCCCATGTTGCCCTGGAGCCAGAGCGGCAGGATGACAATGGTGGCGAAGAAGGCTCCGAACCCGACCGCATAGGTGGTGGCGGCCGCCGTGAATCCGCGGTGCCTGAAGATCTTCAGGTCGACGATCGGATTCTTCTCCGTGAGCTCCCAGATCACGAAGGCGACGAAGCCCACTGCCGCGATCACGGCCAGCGCCACGATCTCGTGCGAGTTGAACCAGTCGAGGTTACGGCCCTCGTCCAGCATGATCTGCAGCGCGGCCACCCAGACGACCAGCAACCCCAGGCCAACCACGTCGATCTTTGCCTTGCCCGTGGGGTCCGGCTGTCCGCGCATCAAATGCATGAGCAACAGACCGCCCCCGATCGCCAACGGCACCTTGATGTGGAAGATCCACTGCCAGCCGATCGTATCGCAGATGATCCCGCCGAGGATCGGACCCGCCACCGGGCCGATCAGCGTCGTCATCGCCCAGATCACCGTGGCCAGGGTCGCCTTCTCCTTCGGAAAGATCTTCAGGAGCAGCATCTGCGACAACGGCATGATCGGACCGCCGAACAGGCCGAGGAGAACACGCCCGCCGATCAGCATGCCCATCGAACTCGCCAGACCGCAGAGCAGGGACAGGATGCCGAAGGCCAGATAGCAGAACATGAATACGCGCTGCGCGCCGAACCGGCTGGCCAGCCAGCCGGTGAGCGGGACGGTGATTGCCTCGGCCACGGCGTAGCCGGTGATCACCCAGGTTCCTTGCGACGACGACACGCCGAGATAGCCCGAGATCGTCGGTATCGAGACGTTGGCGATGGTGGTGTCGAGCACGACCAGGAAATTGCCGAGACCGATGATGATGGCGGCAAGCAGAAGCTTCCCGCCGGTGAGGGGCGCGGCCGGAAAAGCGGCCGGGCGCGCGAGAGTCGCCGCCGTCATGACCTCCTCCCCTATTCAGAGACGTCGATGGTGGCCTTCATGGAGAGGCCGACCTTCAGGGGATGGGCTTGGAGCTCTTTGGGATCGAGCGCGATACGCACCGGCAGGCGCTGCACCACCTTGATCCAGTTGCCGGTGGCGTTCTGCGCCGGCACGACGGCGAAGGCCGCGCCCGTGCCGCCCGAGAAGCCCACGACCCGGCCGTGGTAGACGACCTTTGAACCGTAGAGATCGCTTTCCAGCTCGACCTTCTGACCGATCCGGACGTCCGTGAGTTGCCCCTCCTTGAAGTTGGCGTTCACATAGGCCTGTTGGACGGGCACCACAGTCATCAGCGGCGTGCCGGCCTGCACCATCTGGCCGACCTGAACGGTGCGCCGGGCGACGATCCCGTCAACGGGAGCACGGACCACGGTCCGTTCCAGGGCCACGCGGGCCAGATCCACGCGGTTCCGAGCCGCCTTGACCTCGGGGTGTTCGTCCACCGCGACGCCGGAAATCAATGCGCTGTTGGCTTCGCGCGAGCCCTCGGCCGCGCGCAGATTGGCCTCAGCCTGGTGGACCACCGCCTGGGCGGACTGCAGCGCCGTTTGCACAGTCTGCAGCTCCTCGCCTGAAACGGCGCCGCTGGCGGCCAGCGGCTGCCGCCGCTGGTGTTCCGCCGAAGCGCGCGCCAGATCGGCGCGGGCCCGGGCCAGATCAGCCCGGCGAGCGCCTACCTGGCCCTCCAGGGCGCCGTCTGTCGCCTGAAGGCCGCGAACCCTGCGCTCGATCTGGTCCAGCGCGGACAAGGCCTGAGCGAGTTCCAGCCGGCGGTCGACGTCATCCAGGACGACGAGCACGTCGCCCTTCTTGACCGCCTGGGTGTCCCGCACTGCGACCTGGGCGACAGGGCCCGAGGTGAGCGCCGTCACCTGGGCGGTTTCAGCGTCGACGTAGGCATTGTCGGTCGAGACATGCTTTCCGGCAAACATGGTCTCGTAGGCGAAGAAACCGCCGCCGCCGAGAACCAGGGCGCCGGCGAAGCCTGCGAAAAGCCGCTTGCGCAGGGCGTTGGGCGCGCGGGCGACCGGCGATTTGACGGGAGCGGCATGCTCCAGTTCTTCAGAAGAGATGTGCTTGTTCATTGGGTTGGTTCCTGGATTTGAGTGAGGTCAGGCGCGGTAGCCGCCGCCGAGCGCCCGGATCAGGGCCACGTCGAGGGCGAAGGCGCGGGTATCGAGCGCGGCGACGGCATGCCGGTTTGCGATCAGGGCGTCCTCGGCCGAGAGGACGTCGAGATAGGTCCCGAGGCCCTGGGCGTAGCGGCGCCGGGTCAGGTCGTAGGCGCGCTGCGAAGCGGCCAGCGCCTCGCGGCTCTTGCCGAGGCGTTCGTCCAGCGCCCGCGCGCTCACGGCGCTGTCGGCCACCTCCTTGAAGGCGCGGGCGACGGTCCCGTCGTAGACCGCGACAGCGGCGTCGTAGTCCGCCCGCGCGCCGCGATAGGCGCCCTCCAGACGGCCGCCGCTGAAGATTGGCAGGCTGATCGCGGGGCCGATGCTTCCGAAGGTCGAGTTGGACTCCGCCAGCGCGTCGAGACCGAGCGACTGGAGGCCGACCACCCCGATCAGATTGACGTTCGGATAGAAGTCCGCCCGGGATGCGTCGATGCGACGGGCGGCGGCTTCCGCCGAAAGGCGCGCGGCCTGCACGTCAGGGCGGCGGCCGATGAGGTCGAGCTCAAGGTTCCGGGGCAGGCCGAAGGCGCGGATCGCCTCCGGCGCCGGGCGCTCGATCGACAGACCCCGGTCGGGACCCTGCCCCAGCAGAACGGCGATCCCGTTCCTGGTAAGGCCGATGGCCTCCTCGATCGCGGCTTGCCCGGCCTCGGCGGCGGCGCGCCCGGCGTGGGCGCGCTCGAGCGCCGCCTGCGTCTCCAGACCCTGCTCGACCCGTTGGCGGATCAGGTCCTCGCTGGCGGCGCGGACGCGCACGGCCTCCACCGCGGCGTCGTGCGCCGCATGAAGCTGGGCGAGGTCGGCATAGGCGCCCGCCACCGAAGTCGAAAGCACGAGTCGGGCAGCGGCGGCCTCAGCCCTAGCCGCCTCGGCCTGGGACGTCGCCGCCGCCAGCACGGCGCGGTTCCGGCCAAAGAAGTCGAGCTGCCAGGAAAGATTGAGACCCACCTGGCCGTAGTCGTTCCAGTCCTGCGGCACGAAGTCCTGCGGGACGCCCATGTTGTAGCTCTGCCGGGTCTCGCCGATCATTCCGCTCGCGCCGATCTGCGGTCGCAGGGCTGCGCCGGATTGCCGGGCGATGGCTTCCGCCCGTCGGACACGCGCCTGCGCCTGGGCCAGGTCCGGCGAGCCCGCGAGGGCCTCGTCGATCAGACCGCCCAGTTGGGAATCTCCATAGGCGTCCCACCAGCGGTCGGAGGGCCACTCCGCGGCCGGCGCGGCGAAAGTCTCGCCCGCGGCATAGGCGGCGGCGTCTCTCGGCTGCGGGATCGGGCCAAGGTCCGGCACTGAAGCGCAGGCCGAGGCTGACACGCCGGCGAGAAGCAGGGCGGTCAAGGTTCTGGGGCGTTGGAACATTTTCGTCATCAGCGGGTCTTTCATAAACCGTACTGGACGGTTATATGTTGACCGCAACGGAGACGTCAAATGTTTTTTGTACTCGCCAGTTCATTTATGCAAAGAGGTCCGTCGGCATGCGGGTAAAGACGGATGCGCGACGGCGGGCCATTGTGACCGCGGCTTGGGAGGCGTTCAAAACCAATGGTTTCGAACGCACCAGCATGACCGACATTTCGGGGCGGGTGGGCGGCTCCAAGGCCACCCTCTACAGCTATTTCTCTTCCAAGGAGGAGCTGTTCGCCGCCGCCCTGGCGAAGGCCATCAAGGAGCGGGCGGATCGGGTCCTGGGTCGTATGGACGACGCGGGCGCCCTGGCCGATCGGCTCGCCGCCTTCGCTCGCGGCTATCTGGAGACGCGTCTGGCGCCGGAGATGATCGAGGCCGATCGCGTGATGATCTCCGAGGCGGACCGGTCCGATCTGAGCATCAAACTCCGGACGGAGTTCATCCTGCCCGAGTGGCGAAGGCTGGCCGCCGCGATATCTAGCGAAATGGACGCCGGGCATTTGCGCCCGGCCGACCCCTATCCGGTCGCCATGCATTTCCGCGGTCTGATCGAAGCCGATCTGGTGGAGCGGCGGCTACACGGCGAACCGGAAATCTCCGCGGAGGAAATCGACGCCGCCATTGTCTCCGGGGCCGAAGCGTTCCTGCGGGCCTATTCGGTCCAGGACCAGGTCCACGCCCCCGAACCGGAGCCCGAGAAATAAACTGAACGTACCGGTTGAGAGATCGTGGAAGGTCGGTATGCAAGGGCGGACATTGCACGGGAGAGCGCCACAATGCGGGTGAAAACGGATGCACGGCGCAAGGCGATCGTCGACGCGGCCTGGGAGGTGTTCAAGGCCAGCGGCTTCGAGCGCACCTCGATGTCCGACATCTCCGCGCGCGTCGGGGGGTCCAAGGCCACGCTCTACAGCTACTTCAAGTCGAAGGATGAACTGTTCGCGGCGGCGATGGAACAAGCCGTCAGCGAGCGGCTGGAGGACGCTTTCAGCCAGGTTCGGGCGGCCGGGGACATAAAGAAGCGGCTCCTGAGCTTTGCGCGGATCTACATGGAGATGCGCCTGGCCCCCGACATGATCGCGGCGGACCGCGCCCTGATCGCCCAGGCGGATCAATCGGACCTCGGACTGGTCCTGATGCGCCGGTTCGTCGTGCCGGAGTGGGAGAAGCTCGCCGGAACGCTGGAGCAGGAAATGGAGGCCGGACGCCTGCGCCAGGCCCCCCCCTATCTCGCCGCGATCCATTTCCGGGGACTGATCGAATGCGACCTCCTGGAGCGCCGGTTGCACGGCGACGACACGATCACGCCCGAAGAGGTCGAAAGCGCCATTACAGCGGGGGTGGACGCCTTCCTCAGGGCCTACAGCGCGTGAAAGCCCGGTCCTCCAGCATGAGACGCGCAGCCTGAACTCTGGCGCGTTTCACCGCTCATCGGTTGGGCGGGCAGATTCCCGCCTCCCCGTCGCGGCGGGGCGGGGATAGGCGGAGTCGGGCTTGGCCTGTTCCTCAGCCATCAGCATCTGCGGTCGAGATGACCCTCTTCTGCACCACGTCCCAGATCGTCTCCGTGCTCGATTACAGAAAGGGCTTCGGACATGCCGAACTGGTCACCGCGGCCGAACTCGAGACGACGCCCGCCGCGCAATTACGTCGACGGCGGCTGGACAGGCGTCTCGACCGCGACCGCAACGCCGCCGCGGGGGATGGCGTAGACCGCCCCGTCGCCTTGGACGCGGTCAGCCAGGGCCGCGCCCATGCCGCGACCGGCGGGACTTTCGGCATGCCTGTCGACGCTCCCGGTCCGGTTCAGTGAGACACCAGCAAGGCGACGGGAGGATCGGTGAGCAGGCTCCGACTGACGCCGCCGAGCATCGTCTCGCGCAGCCGCGAATGCCCGTAGAGACCCATCACGATCAGGTCGGCGTCGAGGGTTTCGACCTGACGCCTCAGGATGTCCCCGGCTCCCGCATCGGCCTCTCGCACGACAACGACCCGGGCGGTGCAGCCGTGTTCCTCGAAGTATCGCTGCAGCGGGCTGTCGGGCCCGTCCTCGGTCCCTGACGGCGCGACCACCACCACATGAACGGCCTCTGCGGTCGACAGGAACGGCCATGCGTCCCGCACGGCGCGCGCCGCCTCCCGACTTCCGTTCCAGGCGACGACGATCCGCCGGCCGGGCGCCGGGTCCGCGACCCGGTCGGGGAGGATCAGCGCCGGACCGCCGCTCGCCAGGGCGAGATCGACGGCGCCGACGCCGACCGGACCCACTGTCGGAAGCCGGCCGGGCGGCAGGACAGTCAGGTCCGTGCGACGGGTCAGTTCCACAATCGCAGCGCCCGAGTTGTCCTCGGGCACCTGCCAGTCGGACCGGCAACCCGCGGCGGCGGCGGCGGCCTCGAAGGCGAGGCGCGCCTCTTCGGCCTGGGTCTCCAGCCGTCGTGCGTAAGCGGCGAGGATCTCGGGAGGCATGGCCGGCGGAATGACCGGGGGCATGCCCCAGTAGACGGGCTCCTCCCACGCGGACAGGGGCAGAGGGGGCCAGGGGAAGACCCCGGTGAGCCGCGCGTCGAACCGCGTCGCGAGGGTCGCGGCGATGCGAGCCCGCTGAACGGCGGCCTGGCTTCCGTCCACCAGGGTGAGGATGCTGCTGCAGCAGGTCACGATTGAATGTCCTTGTTCCGGGATCGAGGGGACGGGCGACTGGTGGGCCGACCCGCGGAGGGAGCCGCGTAGGGCCGCACCCTTTCAGCGGCCGGCTCGAGGACGGAGACCGGATCGCTGGCCGGGAACGACGCAGCGAGCGCGGCGTCCAGGGCCGCCTCCACGCGAGGATCGGCCGGTTGCGTGGTCGCGGGCTGGCGCGGCATGGCGTCCCTCCATCGCTTCATCCATGACCGGACCGCAGACGACCGCCTTGATCCGGATCAAGGCCTCCCCGGCTCCGGCTGGCAGGTTCACCGGAGTTCAGCGGAGGCTGACCATGTTGACCATGGCGTTGCACGGGTCCGGCGGCCCGCTTGTCGCCGAGCGGCGTCCCGACCCGATTCCCGGACCGGGCCAGTTGAGCCTGAAGGTTTCAGCGTGCGGCGTTTGCCGCACGGACCTCCACGTGGTCGACGGCGACCTGCCGCCGCGGCGCTCCGTTATTGTCCCGGGGCACGAAATCGTCGGCGTCGTCGACGCCGTCGGCACGGGCGTCCTGCACCGCCGCGTCGGCGAGCGCGTCGGCGCCGCCTGGCTCGCCTGGACCTGCGGCGCCTGCCGTTATTGCCGCGAGGATCGGGAGAATCTGTGCGACCAGGCAGAGTTTCACGGCTGGACGCGCGACGGCGGCTATGCCGACAGGGTGGTGGTCGACGAGCGGTATTGCCTTCCGCTTCCGGCGACGCTGTCGGACGCCGAGTGCGCGCCCCTGCTGTGCGCCGGACTGATCGGCTTCCGGGCGTGGCGCATGGCTTGCGCGGGTCGTTCGGTCAGGTCGCTGGGACTCTGCGGCTTCGGCGCCGCGGCGCACCTCCTGGCGCAACTGGCCCTCTGGCGGGGTCAGCAGGTCTATGCCTTCGTACGCCCGGGCGATGATGATGCGGCGGCGCTCGCCCGTCAGCTTGGTTGCGCCTAGGCCGGCCCGTCGGGAGAGGCGTCTCCCGTTCCCCTGGACGCCGCAATCCTGTTCGCGCCCATCGGCGAGCTCGTGCCGGAGGCGCTCAAGGCCGTCCGAAAGGGCGGAGCGGTGATCTGCGCCGGCATCCACATGAGCGACATCCCCGCCATGCCGTACGAGCGAATATGGGGCGAGCGGGTGCTGGCGTCCGTCGCCAATCTGACCCGCCAGGACGCCCTGGACTATTTTCCCCTGGTCGAGCGGGCCCGCATCAGGCCGCATGTCTCGCTCTATTCGCTGGAGCGAGCCAACGACGCCCTCTCCGATCTCCGAGCGGGGAGGTTCACCGGCGCGGCTGTTCTCGTCCCGGGTTTGGCCGGATCGACGTAGCAGACGTCGGCGTCAGCCCGGGGCCGGACGGAGCTCGATCACCGCCCCGGCCAGCCGCACGTAGAGCCTGCGTTGGCGCACCAGCGGCCACCAGTCGTACAGAAAGATCTGGATCGGACGCCAGTTCGCGACCCAGCCGAGAATGATCAGCCCCTCGTCGAAGAACCGGCCCACGTAGCCCTGCCCGACCCTGCTGCTGACCTCCGCGCCGAGGAAGACGCACGCCGCCAGCATCGCCAGGCCGATGGCGAGCGAGGCGCGGCCCACGCGAAACAGCTCTCTCAGCTCCCATCGCACGGCCTCCGCGCGATAGGCGAAATAGTTGCGTATCGCGTCGCCGATATGCCTCGCCTCCTCGCGCCGGGCCTCTTCGGCCGGCAGGTGGACGAGGATGCGGATCGGCCGGGCTCCGCCCTGTTCGCGAGCCCAGGCCACCACATACTCCTCGACCGCTGCGTCCAGGTCCCGTTCCCGAAAGGGTAGCGGATCGAGGGACTGGAACAATTGCCCGATGTCACGGACCTTGAGTTCGATCTGGCCGGCCCACCGGGAGGCCAGGTCCCGGGTCTGCAAAAGATCGGCGAACGCCATCGCCCTGGCTCCACTCCCGTCCGGCAGGTTCTGACCAGCATGGGAGCCTCCGCGACCGCGCGCCTTGACGTGAGTCAACGTCCGATCCGGCGTTGATCCGGATCAAGGCGGTTCAGGATGATCCGGCGATCCTCGGTCCCGCATGCGGCGCGGGCTTTCCGGGCCAGGCCATTGGCCGCCGCCGAAGAAGGGCTGAATGAAGAGCGCAATCCACCGGATCATCGTCTGCCTCGACGGCTCTCGCGCAGGCGACAACCTCTGCCGTCGGGCCGCTGCCTTGGCGAAGCGACTGGACGCCGTTCTCGTGGGGCTTTGCTGTCTGCATCGTCCCTTCCCGTCTCCGCCCGCAACATTCGCCCGCGGATCAGGACCGATCCACGAGGTGCTCGAGGATCAGGCGCATCAGGAGCAGGCGCGGGTCGCCGCCGCACGAGAGACCTTCGAAGCGCTCGTCCGGCCGTCCGGAGCGGAGGTCCGGTTCCGCCCCTGCTGGGATGACGAGCTGAACGTCGCCGCCTTCTCAACCGACGGCGACCTGTTGATCGTCGGCCATCCGCGACTGCCGGGCCTGCCCGACGCCCTGTCGGCGGACCAGCTTCTGCTGCATTCCGGCCGCCCCGTCCTCGTCATCCCGACAACCTGGGATCGCGATATCGAGGGACGCATGTTGATCGCATGGAACGGCGGCCGGGCGGCGCGTCAGGCGGTGGACGACGCCGTTCCGCTGATCGGGTCCGGCGCTCCCGCCACCGTCCTCGTCGTTGGCGAGGCCGCAGAGCCGAACGCCACGGCCGAACTGATGGCCGTCCTGCAAGCCACGGACGTGCGCACGGTCCTGAAGACCGTGAAAGCGGGCGACGTCTCCACCGCCGCGGCGATCATTGAGGCTGCGGACCAGGCGGCGGCCGACCTTATCGTTCTTGGTGGATACAGCCGTTCGCCGGCGATCGAACGGCTGTTCGGCGGCGTGACGCGCGAACTGCTCGCCGCCCCGCCGCGGCCGCTTCTGCTCTCGCATGTCCCGACCGACGTGCGCGAGACGGTGGCCTCCGACCGCTCCGCCGCGCCTGAAATCCCCCGACCCTCATTCCGTTGACCGGGGTCCGCCGGGCGAAAAGGATTGCTTTCCGGCGGACGCTGCCTACGCGGCGGGCCTCTCGCGAACCCGGGCGCCGTCAGAAACCGACTGGCTCGGATGAAGCACCACCCGGTCGCCGGGCTTCAGGCCGGAGCGAACCTCGGCCATGTCGCCATTATCCTGACCGATCTCCACCGGCTGGAGTCGGGCCCTGCCGTGCTCCACCTTGAACACCGCCCACCGGCCTCCACGCCGAAACAGGGACGCGACGGGCGTCCGGACCACCGTATTGGCGCTCCACACCGTCACCGCAACCTCGACCCGATAGCCGTGCCCGACCGCCCCCCAGGCGGCGGGGGGATCCACCGGATCGATAATCACATTGACCCGCTGCTCCTCGACGCCCAGTGCCGAAATCTTGAGGAATCCATAGGGTTCCACCTTCCGAACCCGACCCCGGAGCGCCGATCCCCCGCCCCAGGCGTCGATTACGGCAGACGCGCCCTCGCGGATTCGGGAGGCGTCGCTCGACAGCAGTTCAGCCACAACCTCCAGGTTTCCCGGGTCTCCGATCTCGATCACCGGCGCGCCCTGGGCGACGACAGTTTCGCTTTCCTGCAGGACTCGAAGCACACGGCCCGAGACGGGCGCGCGAATGGCCACGGTGCGCCCCCCGGATCCCTCCGCCGATGGCTCCGCCAGTCGCACCCGGGCCGCTTCGAGGGCGGCCTGGCGGACGCCGGCTCCGGCGCGGGCGTTGTCCACCGCGGCTTCCGCCGTGCGCACCTCGAGACGGGCGCGGTCCAGAGCGCTCTGCGAGACGACGGACGCCGCGAACAGTGTTTCAGCCCTGGCGACCTCGAGCCGGGCATGAGCCAGTCTCGCCTCCGCCCCCTCCAGCTCGGCGCGTGCGAGGGCGAGCGCCGCCTCGGCGGAGCGGACGCCGGCCTGGACCTCCCGGCGGGAGCGCTCGTCGATGAACGCGGCCGGCGCCGGCTGGATGATCGCGATCACCGTCCCGGCCACAACCCGTTCTCCGGCGCGATTTCCGATCCGCAGCAGCCGACCAGAGACCGGGGCGGACACCACATAGACATCTCGCGCGCGCGTCCGCGCCTCGTCGCGCACTGTGACCGTCATCGGACCGCGGGCGACCTCGCCGAGGTCAACCATGACCGGGCGCGGCCGGAAAGCGAGGAAGAGGAGAGCCGCCAGGGCCAACGCGACTGCGGCCCAGAACAGCGTCCGGAAGTTCAGCTTGAAACGGCGGACGGTCACGGCGCTACTCCCCGGTTTTCAAGGCTTCGGCCAGGTCGAGCCGGTCGACCTGGCGTCTCACAAGCAAACTGGCCCCGACAGTGATCGCCAGCACGACCGTCCCCGCCATGCCGAAAGTCGCCGGGGCGACGGCGAAGGGCAGGCGGAACAACTCCGAACTCATGGCGCGAGCCAGATACCAGGCCAGACCCGCGCCCGCCGCGGCGCCCAGAGGCAGGGCGAGGAGCGTCAGAAAGGCCACCTCGCCGAGCAGGATGTAGGACACGTCGGCGCGGGAGAAACCGAGCACCCGCAGCGACGCCAGCTCGCGCTGACGCTCGGCGAATGAAATCCGCACCGTGTTGTAGACCACGCCCGAAGCGATCAGCCCGGCGAAGAAGAAGAAGATCAGGATGGACCGGCCGAGGTTCTCGTCGAGCATGGACGCCAGCCGTTTGACCGCGTCCGCCTGCAACCCCACGCCGACCACGGCGGGCGCTTCCTTCAGGCGCGTGTAGAGGCCTTCGGTGCGGTCGGCGTCGACCTCCAGCCAGGCTCCGGAGAGCTGCGCCCCCTCGCCCAGCGCCCGGTTCAGATCCTCGATCCGCATCCGCGCGCCCGACCCTATGTAGCTCGTGGTGACGGCCGAGATCGGGATCGTCAGGCGCGGCCGACGGCCATCCGTAACCTGCACCTCGATCGCGTCCCCCGCCTTGATATCAAGCTTGGCGGCGAGATCGCCGGACAGAACCAGCCCCCCGGGATGCGGCGAGATCGGACGATTGTCGGCGTCGACCATCCTCGACAGCGTCCCATCCAGCGGCGCGCCGGTGAGGACCGCACGTTCCTCCCGGGGGCCATTGCGCAGCCGGACCGGCACGGTGCGAAAGGGCTCGGCGGCCAGCACCCCGTCCTCCCGCGCGAGGCTGAAGAGGGCCGCGCGGGGTCGGGACTCGACGAAGTTGACCGCTACATCATGGGGATTGGACACGTTGAAGCTGGAGTCGATCATCACCTCGATCCCGTCCATCATCGACAGCGTCCCGATCAGCAGGGCGCCGGATGCGGCGATCCCGGCGACCGTCAGGGCCGCGCGCCACGGCCAGCGGACGATCTGGCGCAGGATCATGCGCGACTGCTGGTCGAGGACCTTCAACCGGGTGATCCAGGCGCCTGCGGCTCGGGAATAGTCGGGCGGCGCCGAGGGCGTCATCGCTTCCGCCGGATTCAGCCGGGCGGCCCGCCGCACCGCCACAACCGCGCCGCCCAGAACCGTCGTCGTCGCGACGCCGACGACGACGGCGTAGTCTGCGGGGTTCGCCCGGAACAGCAGGAAGGGGAAGCGGTAGTACTCCATATAGAGCTGCGCCATGCCGTGGCCGAGCCAGATCCCGGCCGCGCCTCCGATCAGAACGCCGGTCGCCGCGATGACCGCGACGAGCTTGAGATAGTGCCCGACGACGTCCCGATCCCGGTAGCCAAAGGCTTTCAACAGTCCGATGCCGGCGCGCTGGACGGCGATCGTCCGCGAGACCACGACATTGACCAGGAAGGCGGCCACCAGCAGGAAGACCGGCGGCAGGACCCGCCCCATGGTGGTCAGCTGACTGATTTCGCTGGACAGGAAGGCGTCCGAAATCTGGTCGGCGCGGCCGTAGGCCCCTGGCGCCCCCCAGGGTTCCAGAAGACGATCCAGGCTTGCGATCACGGCCGGCTCGGACGCGCCGCGGGACAGTCGCACCACGGCCTCGTTGAAGGCCTCGTCCTGATCGACCGCCTGTGCCAGGGCGCTGCGTCGCATCCACAGCACCCCGAACAACCGGTCGTCAGGGACGAACTGGCCCGGGCCGATGGCGTAGACATGCTCGGGCGAAAGGGCGATCCCGACGACCTTCAGGCGGCGGCGACCGCCCCGAAGGGTCGTCGAAATCCCGTCGCCGATTTCAAGCCGGTGGGCGTCCGCGAAGGCCTGCAGCGCCACGGCCTCATCCCGCCGTCCGGCTTCCGGGAGCCGGCCTCTGACGAGATAGAGCCGGTTGACCGCGGCCTCCCCCGCATCCGGCAGCGACAGGAGCTCGCCGGTCGCCGGCGCGCTCATTCCCTCCATGGCGAACAGGGCCGGGACCCGGATGCGGGTCGCCGCAGCCTGAACCCCGTCGATCGCCCTGATGTCGGCGATCAGGCGCTGCGGCGCGCGCACCACCGGCGCCCAGACGTCGGCGAACAGATAGCGTTCATAGTAGGCCCGCCGCGTCTCCTGCAGCGAACTCAGCATCCCGGCGGACAGGAGGTGGACGGCCACGCCGCCCGCGATGACGAAGGCGATGGCGAGCGCCTGCGTCTTCATGCGCCAGATGTCACGCACCAGCTTGCGGTCCAGGGCGCCCATCCAGGCGGGGAAGCGGCTCACCAGGAAATCTCCCCGGGCAGGCGCTTTTCGGCGTTCTCGCGCACCGCGCGCACCCGGCCGTCGGCGAACATGACGACCCGGTCGGCGATGGAGGCTATGGCGGCGTTGTGGGTTATCAGCAGTGTCGTGGCCCCGAGCGTATCGTTGACCGTCTTGAGCGCCTCCAGCACCCGGACTCCGGTTGCCGAATCCAGCGCGCCGGTCGGCTCGTCACACAGCAGGACGGAGGGTTGCTTCGCCACGGCGCGCGCGATGGCAACCCGTTGCTGCTCGCCGCCCGACAACTGGGCCGGAAAGTGGTCCAGCCGGTTCTCCAGCCCTACCATGGCGAGCGCGTCTTCGGGCCGCAGCGGAGCCTCGGCGATCTCGGTCACGAGGGCGACGTTCTCGCGCGCGGTCAGGCTGGGCATCAGATTGTAGAACTGGAAGACGAAGCCGACATGGCGCCGGCGGTATTCAGTCAACGCGTGCTGGTCCGCGCGGCTGATGTCCTCGCTACGGAACAGAACCTGTCCGCCCGTCGGCGTATCCAGGCCGCCGAGGATGTTGAGGAAGGTTGACTTGCCGCTACCCGAAGCGCCCAGCACCACGACCATTTCGCCTTCCGGGAGGTCGAGATCCACGCCTCTCAAGGCGTGGACCGCCGCCGGACCGGAGCCATAGACGCGCGTCACCCCACGCGCCCGGAAGCACAGTCCCTCCGTCGCCGCGGACGGGCTCGCTCCAGCGGTCCCGGGGCTCGCCGGCGCGCTTTGGCGTTTTTCTGTCCGCAGGGGCATGGCGCGTCCATCGGTATCGACGATCCGCAGGGTTGCAGATCGCGAACCCCGGACCCGTGATCTGGATCAAGCGATCGCCGGCCGGCCTCAGATGTCGTCGACGGCCGCCCGCAGATGTTCGCCGACCGTCCGCGCGTGACTCAGCAGCTCGGGGTTGTCGATGGCCGACATCGAGGCGGCCGGGTCGATGGCGAAGACCTCGACCCCGGCCTCCGCCTGCTGGACCACGACATTGCACGGGAGCATGACGCCCACGTGCGGCTCCATCTTCAGAGCCTCATGCGCCATGACCGGGTTGCAGGCGCCGAGAATGCGATAGGGGCGGAAGTCCTGCCCGATCTTCGCCTTCAGCGTGGCCTGGACGTCGATCTCGGTAAGAACGCCGAAGCCGCGCCGGTGAAGGGCCGCCCGGGTTCGCTCGACGGTGGCGTCGAAGTCATCCTGGATTGTTCGGGCGTGGAAATAGGTCATCGTGATCGCCTCATGAAGGATGCTGGCGCAGAGTGACGGGCTGTCCGCCGCCTCAGGGGCGCTGGCGAAGTTCCCGTAGATTGACGCGAAGCATATCCGGACTTTCGGACACCCGATCATGGGGTTCGGAGTGAGCGACCTTCACCCTCGCGTGTTCCATCGCGCGGCGGAGTCGACCGAGTGCTCGCGGCGGGGCGATCAGGACCAGATCCTCATAGCGCTCCCGACGCATGAGCTCGGCCGCGCGGCTTCCGACAAGGCTGACGAAGTCGATTTCGCGCCGTTCTCCAGACGAAGGTTCGTCCGGCGTGTGGGAGGCGGGACCAATGCGGTCGTGAGCGCGGCCGCGAAACCCGGAAGTCATTGGCCGATGCACCGACAACTCCCCGAGCTGTTCGGTCAGCTCGATGAGCGGCCCCCCACGGCGCCGCTCCGCGAACAGCCGCGCCCTGCGACCGTCGGCAACCACAACCAGGCTTGGTCCCGCCATATCCACATCGGCCTCCTCAGTCGCCCTTGACGGGGATCGCGACCTTCCGGGCCGTGGCGGCGGCGTCGAGCGGCGCGGTTACGGTCAGGACGCCCTGCTTCAGCGACGCCTTGATGCCGTCAGCCTTCACGCCGGCGGGAAGGCGCACCGAACGGGAGAAGCTGCCATAGCGGCGCTCGACCATCCGGAAGCCGTTGTCACGGGTCTCGGTCGAGGATTTCTTCTCGCCGCTGACAGTCAGCACATCGTCCTGGAGATCGATGTGGACGTCGTCCTCGCTCAGGCCGGGGAGTTCGGCGGTCAGCTCGACGCCGCCGTCCGTCTCCCGCAGATCCATCCGCGGCGAAGGCCCGAACATGTCGGACAGATCGAAGCCGCTGAAATCCGCGAGCACGCGGTCGAACTCTCGCTGAAGCGGCGCGAAGAACGGAGCGACGCCGCGGGCCGGGGACGGTGCGGTGGGAACTGTCTGGGCGGTCATCGTATAGCTCCTGCGTTTGCTGGGCGCCTCTGGCGGCCCCCGCCTACAAAGTCAGGGGATCACGATCTCCGCCTTGATCGACATCAAGGATGCCAGCGCCTGCGAGGCGCACGAAGGGCCCTCCAGAGGAGGCGACGATGACTGCCAACGCCCTGCCGCAATGGTCCGACGGCCTGTTGCACAACCTCCACATCCGGCCCCGGCTCGTGGTCTTCGCCGCGCTGATCTTCGTTCTGGTCGGGGCCGTCGTTCTCGGAACGCCCGACCGGGCGGGAATCGTGCTTGGCGGAACCTCCGGCTGGCTGCTGTGGGTCGGAGGTGTGACCATCCTCGCGGTGTGGACGATCCTGCTGCTCGGCGGACGACCGTTCAGCGGTCTGCTGATTGCCGGCGCGATAGCTGCGATCTCCGGCGCCTTCCTTTTCTACAGCCCTCGAACCGGAGTGCTGGCGGTCGCAATTCTGGCTGTCTCAGCCCTTGTGATGGACGGCGGCCTTCAACTGGCGTTGGCCCTGAAGCTCAAGCCGGCGGGCGTCTGGAGATGGCTGTTCGCTTCGGCCGTCGCCTCCGTGGTCGCCGCGACCGTCCTCCTGTCCGGATGGACGTCCGCGGACGCAGCCGTGAGCTGGGGTCCGCTGTTCGGAGCAGCCCTGATCAGCAGCGGCCTTGCGCTCCTCGCTTTCCGGCGAACGTCGCAACCCGCCAAGGCATCGGCGGGCTGAACGCAGCGTTTCAGGTGCGTCCCGTGCGGCGCAGTACGACGGCGGCCAGACCTGTGACCGCCAGCGTGACCAGGCCGACTATCGACAGGCCGAGCGCCAGCCTTCGAAGCCCCTGGTCCGGGTCGGCCAGAAGCCCTGCGGGGCCGGAGACGCCAGACAGAACCGGCGTGGCCAACACCCATAACAGCGCGCCTCCGCAAACCATCAACACGACGCCGGCAAGGAACCCCCAGCTCAGCGGCCCCCTCCGGGCCTTGGACGGCTCTCCGCGCCGGGTCGACGGCGACGGCATGTCGGGAGAAAACCGCGGCCCCGGGCCGCCCGGCCACAGGGGTCTCAGGGGCTCGGGAAGCCAAGCCTTGATCTTGCGGACCTCCCCCGGTTCGAGACGCTCCTCGAGCACGCTGAAGACCGCGTCGACAGCTTCCAGGCCGGTTCCCGGGAACGAGCGCGGAAGAAGATCCGCGACGGCGTCGCCGAAGGCCTGGGGATCGCGAATGGCCGAAGGTCCATCCTGCGGCCGCCAGCCTTCGAGCAGAACGCCACGGATCAGCATGGGAGACTGGGCCGACAGGCCAAGCACGCCCTCAAGAGGCAAACGGTCGCGCAGGACGTGGAGCACGGCGCGCAACGCCTCATAGGCCGTCTGGCGATCCCCGCAGAGAAGTCGGTCGTCGATCTCCCGCAACCATTCATTGGCGGTTTGCAGGGCGCTGTCGAAACTGTGAGGGCCTTTGGTCACATCGCTCTCCATCGTCCGCGCGCCGCGACCGGACCCCCGCAGAATGGAGATCCGGCCCGGGCCGGCTCGCTTGCAGGTTCGGCTTGAGACCGCTCCTGCAAGGCGGAAGTCCGTTGCGGGTGGCTTCGGACCTCGGCTCCAGGCAGCCGATCGGCCGTCTGGAACGACATGACGGTGAACCCTCCTCCGGGCGCCGCCCTTGATAAGGATCAAATCCGCGTGGTTTTTTAGCCCAGGGTCGACAGGAGACCGGAATGCCAGTCCTCAGCGCGGGTCTTCTGGTCCACCGGCCCGCGCCTGCAGGCCCCGAAGTCCTTCTCGTTCATCCCGGCGGACCCTACTGGCGGGACCGGGACATCGCCGCCTGGTCCATCCCCAAGGGGCTGGCGGACCCAGGAGAGGCGCTTGAGGCCGCGGCGGCACGGGAGTTTCGCGAGGAAACCGGGCTGGAGCCGCCGACTCCGCAAACCGCCCTGACCCCGGTTCGGGTCGGCGGCGGCAAGATCGTCCACTGCTGGATGGCGGAAGGCGATCTCGACCTCGCCGGCTTTCGCAGTGAAGTCTTCGAACTGGAATGGCCGCCCCGATCCGGCCGGCGCATCATAGTCCCGGAAGCCGACGCCGCCCGGTATTTCGGTGAGACCGAGGCATTGGCGCGCATTCATATCGGTCAGCGCCCCATCCTGCGCGAAGCCTTCAAGCGCCTCCGCGCCACGGCGCCGAAATGAGCCGACTCGTCCGGCCGCTTGCACGACCCGATGCCGTCAACTCGCCAGCAGGGCGCCGGTGCGAACGAAGCGCTCGAGCCCTGACAGCGCCTCCGCCAGCAGCATTGGCGACCGCTGGCCGCAAGCGTCCCGCCGCGGGTCTTTATCCTCGCGCCGCCGCGCGGCCCGACCGGGGCCGCCCGGCGCCCAGATCGCGGACCCAGGCCTGAATATCGGCAGTCGCCGTCCGGTTCTGAACGCGCTCCTGGCTCAGGCATAGCGTGCCGTCCAACTTTCGTCCTCCGAGGATCTCCTGAATCTGGTCAAAGGCGGCGCCCGGCGAGCCGCTTCCCGAAGTGCAGAAGGCGGCCAGCGCCGGCAGGCGGTCGCGCTGCGCGAAGAGATAGCTCCGGATCGGCGCCGCCACGGAACCGGCCCAAACCGGAGAGCCGACGACCACCAGTCGGTAGGCGGACGGATCACGACCCGGGGCAATCTCCGGCCGTTCGCACGACATCGCGTGAAAGAGGCAGTGAAGAAAGCCGGATGGACCGTCATACCTCGTCCGCGACGTCACCGCCTCCACATCGGCGCCGAGCGCATCGGCGACCTGCTGCGCCGCCGCCGCGGTCGTTCCGCTTCGTGAATAGTAGACCACCAGAACATCGGCCATGGCTCATCCTCCTTGCCGCATATTGGGACGACGGCGGCCTGAAGCCTTGACCGGGATCAATCAGGGACGGCCTGACAATGACGCGGGAAATCGCTGATGGCTGGTCACCGCTGAGGTTGATTAGGCCGCCGGGCTCCTGCTCCGGGAGCGAGAGGAATCACAGGAGTCCGGGACACGCGCGCGGGAACCTTCCAGGCGACGGTCTCACCTACGCGTATGTACCTAGGGGCCGGCCCCGGGTACCAGGCGCACGAGTCCCCGCCTACACCCCGGTCAGCGCCGCCGTTCGCGGCCTCATTCGGGACCTTCCATGACCGCCCCTCTCGTCGACCTTTCCGTCCACCATCAGGCAAGGGGCCTATCCGACCGGATCGCGCTCGGTTTCACCAAGCTGCTCCGCTTCACGGCCGACACCTTCTTCGCCAAACGCTACGGCCACCGCGCCGTGGTGCTTGAAACCGTCGCCGCCGTGCCGGGCATGGTGGGCGCCACGATCAACCATCTGACCTGCCTGCGCCGGATGTGCGACGACCGCGGCTGGATCAAGACCCTGATGGACGAGGCCGAAAACGAGCGCATGCACCTGATGACCTTCGTCGAAATCTCCAAGCCGACCCTGTTCGAGCGGCTGGTCATCGTCGGGGTGCAGTGGGTGTTCTACATGTTTTTCTTCGCCCTCTATCTCGTCCACGCCAAGACCGCCCACCGCGTGGTCGGCTATTTCGAGGAAGAGGCCGTCATCAGCTACACCCACTATCTGGCCGAGATCGAGGAGGGCCGTTCGCCGAACGTCCCGGCGCCGAAGATCGCCCGGGACTACTGGGGCCTGGCGGATGACGCGACCCTCAGGGACGTCGTGCTGGTGGTGCGCGCCGACGAGGCCCATCATCGCGATGTGAACCATGGCTACGCCAATGAACTGGGCGGCCTGCCCGTATCCGAGCCGGCGCCCTGCCCGCCCCACACGGAGCTTCAGCCGGCCTGGAGGCGTGCTGCCGCCTGAGATTCCGCCACGCAAAAGCGCGCACGAACGGCGGCGAGCCATCGCCGCCGTTTTGCGTTCCCGCCGTCGACCGGCGCCCGCTTTGCGGGCTTGATCCCGATCAAGGCGGGCCAGTTTCAGTCCGGCGACTTTCGGTCTCCACACAGGAGAGACCGATGCCCGCAGCCGCCATGCCCGCCCTGATCGTCGTCGCGATCTTCGCCGTCTTCATTCTGGTCGTGGGCGGGGTTTCGATCTGGACCTATCTGCCCTCCCCTGACGACCGCGAAGACTGAGAAGCGCCTTCGCCATGGTCCACATCGATCGCCGGGAGGAACTGGCCCAAGGCCTCCTGGGCGAGGGCTACGCCAGATTGAGTCCCGTCCAGCGCAGCGTCGTCGACCTGATCGCGGCCGAGGCGCCGACGGGGCTGACGCCGGTGCTGGCCGGCGGCGGGGACCCGTGGGAACGCATCGCCGACCGCATGGCGGAGATTGGCGGGTCGTGGAGCTTTCTCTGCGGTTTCGCCCTGGCGCTGGCCGGCTGGATCGGCCTGAACCTGGCGCTGGCGCGTTGGAGTGAGGCCTTCGACCCCTATCCCTTCATCTTCCTCAATCTGGTGCTCTCCACCCTGGCGGCGGTGCAAGCGCCCGTGATCCTCATGAGCCAGAACCGGCAGGCGGATCGCGACCGTCAGGCGGCCGAGCATGACTATCGGGTCAATCTGCGCGCCGAGCTGGAGATCATGCGCCTGCACGACCGCCTGCGGCTCAGCGAGGCGCAGTTGAAGCGCATCGAGGCGGCAGTGGGCGTGTCGCCGAGCGCGGGAACCCCCAAACCGTAGAGGACACGACGCGCCGGCGGGCAGGTCTCAGACCGCGCGAGCTCCCATCTTGCGGATCTGCGCCAGACACCGTTTGCGGCTGGCGTCGGATCGGGTTTCGATCGCGCCGATGATGGTGTCGCGGACGGGTCCGATGCCCACCAGGGCGAGGATGTTGCGCTTCAGGCTGCGCAGCGAATGGGCGAGGTAGAAGACCCGATATGCAGCCGCGGGCATTCCCATGGTTACGATGATGCGGGCGGTGCGGCCCTTCAGCTTCCCTCCGCCGGGCGAGACCGCCTTGCCGCCGAAGGCGAAGGCCGGGCGGAACGCCTGTTCGAGCAGCGCCTTCAGCCGCGCGGGCATTTCGCCGAGCCACAGCGGGTAGAGGATCACGATGTGCTCCGCCCATGCCAGTTGATCCTGCAGGGCCAGGACGGCGGCCGGCGTCGGCCCCTCCTCCCAGTCGCTTCTGGATCGAAGCACGGGAAAATCGAGGTCGCAGAGGTTCGTCCGGTGAACGACGTGGCCGATCTCCGCCGCGCCCTGCGCATAGCTGGCGGCGAGGGCGTGGCCGTAGCGCGCCGGATCCGGGTCCGGATGTCCGTCGAGGATAAGGATGCGGCGGCTCATCGGTCAGAGCGGCGCCACGCGTTCGACGAAATAGGTGTGAGAAACCCCGTCGCCGGCGGTGATCGAGACATACTCGCCGGGGACGAAGCGTTCGTCGCCAAGACGGAAGCCGGTCGCGTCCTCGGCGTCGACGACGTCGAAGTCGAGCATCCAGCGATCGCCGACCGTGTGCCGCAGCCGGCCGGTGGCGAGCGTGTCTTCGTCCTCGAAGCGCCGGACGCGGCACTGGTCCGCATGATCGCGGCAAGCCTTCAGATCCAGCCGCCCGTCGGCGTCGAGGAAGGCGACGATGTCATAGCCCGTCCCGATGTCGCCGTAGGGATGGCCGGGCTCGCGAGCGAGTGTCAGACGGATATGGATGGCCTGGGCGGTCAATTTCGACTCCTTCAGTGGGCGAGGGCCAGACAGATGGTGCTGTTGGCGATCAGGTCGCGGGTCACGCCGCCGAGGGCCCACTCGCGCAGGCGGGCGTGGCCGTAGGCGCCGGCGACGATCAGGCCGGCCTCGCGCGCCATGGCCTCGTCGAGGATCTGGCGGCCGGCCGGCTGTTCTCCGGCGAGGGCGACGATGGGTTCGGCGTTGATTTCGTGACGCGCGAGATAGCGGACGACCTCGGCGAGTTCTCCGTCGGCCATCTGGTTCTCCTCGGCCGTGCAGACGCTGTAGAGCGTCACGCCGGAAGCCCGTTGCAGGAGCGGAATGGCGCCGGCCAGCGCGTGCCGCGCCTCGCGGCAGTCCTTCCATGCGATAAGGGCGGGATTACCGACGGGCGAGCGCAGGCGCGTCGGCGGGGTGACCAATACAGGCCGCCCGCTTCCCATCAGCACGTCGGCGACATCCGGCGCGTGGCCGGGCGCGCGCTGGTTGCGGCCGCCCAGAATCAGCAGGTCCGCCGCCCGGGCGGCGCGCGAGACATACTCCGACGGATAGCCGACGCCGCCGCGCCATTCGGTTTCAAGGGCCCGCTCGGTCGTGATTTCCGCAAAACGAAGCCGCGCCCGTTCGACGTCGGCCTCGGCCATGTCGCGATAGAGGGTCAGCAGCTCGCCGATCATCGCTCCGCCCGCGAGCGGGTCGTAGAGCGGCGGAGCGATCGACCCGACCGACAGGCCGATGAGCAGGGCGTCGAATGCGATGGCGAGGTCGCAGGCGAGTTCAAGGCGGCTGTCGCTTTCCGCTCCCTCTTCGACGGCGACGAGCATGCTGGCGTAGGTCATGAGCAATCTCCCTGGCGACAGGAGGCCTTACCAACGCGCCCCGCGCCTTGATCCGGATCAAGGCGCGGCTGAGGGGGCCTGACATCATCGGCCAACCCAGGAGGTCCAGATGTCAGCCACGACCCGCACTATCGCTCTCGCCTTCGCCTGCATCTTCGTCGCAGGCGGCTCATCCCCGTCCGCCATTCAGGCTTACCGGCAGACCGGACCGTCCGTAAGCGTCGTCGCGGAGGCCGTCGAGCGGGGGCGGCTGCTGACCTCGCAGGCCTGCGCCGGCTGTCACGCCACCGGCGCCACCGGCGAGAGCCCCATGCCCGCCGCCACGCCGTTGCGTGAAATCGCGCGGCGCTACCCGCTGGATCAACTGGAGGAGGCGTTCGCCGAAGGCCTTGTCACCGGTCATCCGGCAATGCCCCCTTATGCGTTTCGGGCCAGCGAGATCGACGACATCATCGCCTATCTGGAGAGCCTGAAGGCGGGAAAATGACCCGGCCGGATCCCGCCCCCATCCACGAAGGCGCGGTCGAGGCCGTCGTCCGTCTGCTAGGCCGCGAGCGGCTGATGAGCGTGGCGCTGAACCGCCCCGACGGCTGGCCGCAGGTGACGACGGTCGGCTATCTGAATGAGGGTCTGAATCTCTATTTCATCGTCGCCCGGACCAGCCAGAAATTCCTCAACGCCGAACGCGATCCGCGGGCGTCCGTCGCCATCCGCGCCGAGAGCGGATCGCAAGGCGACGCCGTGGGCGTGTCCATGTCCGGGCGGGTCAGGGAGGTGCTCGATCCTTCCACGATCGAACGCCTGAACGATCAGGTCATCGCGCGCTATCCGGACGTGCATGTCTACTGCCCGGGGGGTGACGCGGTGGCGGTGCTGCATTTCACCCCGGAGATCGTGTCCTGCGTCGGCGTTATCGACGGGCGCAGCAAGGCCCAGACGTTCCGGATCAGCGACGGCCCGGCGTCCGGATCGCCCGAAACGCGACTGTTCTAGCCCTTGACGTCGATCAAGGCCGGGCCGCGACGGTCGGCGCAGTCTCCCCTCGAAAGGGAGACCGACATGAGCCTGAAACACATGATCGCCATTGCGGCGGGCGGGGACGGCGACAGCCAGGCCCTCGGCCTGTCGAGCAGCCTGGCCAGCCAGCATGACGGCGTGGTCGAGGTCCTGCCCATCTACCCGGACAGCGCCGCCGACATGGTCGCCCTGGGCCTGACCCTGGGCGCGACCCTCAGCCAGGAGGCGGTCGCGGAACTGGCGGCTGCGGAGCGGGAGCTTCAGGTCCGTATCGAGACGACGGCGCGGGTCGCCGCCAACGAGGCCGATCTCGTGTTCGGCGCCGGCGAAGGCGCGCCGCGCATGTCGGTTCTGCACCGCGGCCTGAGGCCGCCGCTGGCGCTGAGCCGCCATGCGCCGCTGGCCGATCTGATCGTCTTCGGTCAGGGACACCTGGACCATGGCATCGGACGCGAGGCGTTCGGCCAGTGCCTTCTGGGCGAGCGGGCGCCCGTACTCATCGCCCGCCAGGAGCCGGACTCGCTCTCCGGGCCGGCGGCGATCGCCTGGGACGGCAGCCCGCAGGCGGGACGGGCGGTCAAGGCCGCCCTGCCCCTGCTGGCGATGGCCAGCGAAATCCATATCGTCCAGTGCGTGAGCGGCCTCGACCGGGGCGCCGCCGACCCGGACACCGACACGCTCAACGCCTATCTCCAGCTTCACGGCGTCGGCGAGGGCATGGTGACCCTCGTCGAAGGGGACGATGAAGGCGCGGCCCTGATCGCGGCGACCAAGGGCAAGACGGCGACCCTGCTGGTCGCCGGAGCCTGGGGCCATTCGCGTCTTCGCGAGGCCGTGTTCGGCGGGGCCACGCGCGCCTTCCTGGGCTGCAAATACGGCCCCAACCTGCTGCTGGCCCATTAGTGCGCGTGCTGGGGATCGATCCGGCCGTCCTGCCGGCCTTCGTCCTCGCGATGGCCCTCGTCGAGCTGACGCCGGGACCGAACCTCGCCTATCTGGCCCTGTTGTCCGCCTCCCGCGGATGGCGGGCCGGTTTGCGGGCGGTGGCGGGCATCACCGTCGGCCTGTCCGCCTATCTGCTCATCACTCTTTTCGGGCTGACCCGGACCCCGCTGCATTCGCCGGAGGGGTTGAACCTCCTCCGCTGGGCCGGGATCGCCTATCTGCTCTGGCTGGCCTGGGAGACCGTGCGCGGGTCACCGGGGCCCGCGCCTGATTCCGACGCCTTGCACAGCCCGTTTGTCCGGGGCCTGATCTCCAACCTGCTCAATCCCAAGGCCGCCATCTTCTATCTGGCCCTGCTGCCGGGCTTCATCCGGCCCGCCGCCGGTCCCGTCGGCCGCCAGATCCTGTTCTTCGGCGTCGGCCACATCCTGATCAGCATAATCATCCATTCGGCTGCCGTTTTCGGCGCCGCCGGGGTGGCGTCGCGGCTGGCTCCGCGCGGCGCCCTGATCTTTCGCGGGGCGCTGGCCGTCGGCCTTGTCGCCGCGGCGCTGTGGCTGAGCGCCATTCCGCTTTCCATGGGAGCCGCGACATGACCGTGAACCTGACCTTCCATGGAGCCGCCGAGTGCGTAACGGGCTCGTGCATGCTGCTGGACACCGGCCGGACCCGGCTGCTGATCGACTGCGGCATGTTCCAGGGTCCCAAGACGCTCAAGGCCCTCAACTACGCGCCGTTTCCGTTCGACGTCGCCAAGGTCGACGCCGTCCTTCTGACCCACGCCCACATCGATCATTCCGGCCTGTTGCCCAAGCTCGTCCGGGCGGGGTTCCGGGGTCCGATCTTCGCCACGAGGGGAACCCGTGACCTCTGCGAGGTTATGCTGGCCGATTCCGCCGGCATCCAGGAAAGCGAAGTCCGCCACCTCAACCGCCGCAACGAACAGCGCGGTTTGAAGCGGGTCGAGCCGATCTACACGACCTCCGACGTGGAGCCGACCTTGCGCCTGTTCGAAACCGTGAAGTTCAACGTCCCCCACGATGTGGCTCCGGGCGTCGAAGCGGTGTGGTGGCCCGCCGGCCATCTGCTGGGCGCGGCCTCGATCGAGGTGCGCATCGGTCAGGGCGACGATCCGCTGACCCTGCTGTTCTCGGGGGATATCGGCTCAGGCCGCCAGCCGTTCCTGCCCAGGCCGTCGGGCCCGGTCGATGTGGATCACGTTATCCTGGAAAGCACCTACGGCGATCGCGAGCGCATCGATCTGGAACTGGACGCGCGACGCCAGGCGCTGGCTGTCGAGTTACGCGCCGCCAGGGCCGCCGGCGGCCCGCTCCTGATGCCGACGTTCGCGATCGGGCGCGCCCAGGAACTGATCCTCGACCTGCTGGCCGTCATGGACGCCGAGCCGGATCTGGCGGCCGATATCTTCCTCGACTCCCCGCTCGCCATCGAGGCGACGGAAGTGTTTCTCCAGCGGGGCTGGAACGCGGACACCGGCGACAACCCGTTCGAACGGCTCCGGCACGCCGCCCGGCTCCATCACCTCCTGCGACCGCAGGAGAGCGACCGGCTGGAGCGGCTGACCGGCTGGCACGTGATCCTTGCGGGCAGCGGCATGTGCGACGCCGGCCGCATCCGACGCCACCTCAAGCGGCTGTTGTGGCGCAAGGAAGTGACAGTCCTGATCACCGGCTTCCAGGCTGCCGGCACGCTGGGCCGGTTGCTGGCCGAGGGCCGGACCGCGGTGCGCATCCAGGGCGAGGACATCCATGTCGGCGCCCGCGTACGCAGCCTGGACAACTACTCCGGCCACGGCGACGCGACCGACCTGGTCGATTGGCTGAAGGCGCGGGGCGCCGTCGCGGGGTCCGTCCTGCTCGACCACGGCGAACCAACAGCCCTCGCCACCTTCGCCGCACGCCTGTCCGGCCTCGGCTATCGCGCAATCACCGCCGGTCTCGATCAGACCTGGGCCCTCAGGCGGGACAAGGCCGAGCCCGTAAGCCGCGGACCCGCGCGGCTCGCCCCCGGACAGGCGACCCGGCCGGACTGGCACAATGAACGGTCCGCCTTCCTCGCCAGCCTGAACGCCGTGCTGCAGCAACTGCCCGGCGACGCCGAACGACAGGCCCTGATCCGCAATCTCGAGGCGGCGCTGACATCCGTTCCCCCCGAGGCCCGACAATGAACGATCCGCTTCAGAACGCCGCCCAGCGCGACTCAGAGGCGTATCGCCTCCCGGCCGCAGATCTGACGTTTCTCCTCGGGGATTCGATGCGCGGGGTCCGCTTCCTGCTTGAGTTCGCCAAGGCCGACGAGGTCCTGCGGGCCTGGAACATCCGCTCCACGATCGTGGTCTTCGGCAGCGCCCGCGTCACCGAGAACGGGCCGCCCGATCACGCCCGCTGGTATGCCGAGGCGCGTCGTTTCGCCGAACTGGCGTCCCGCGAGGGCGGCGCGCTCGACGGCGAGGGCTCGCCCCGCCAAAACGTCATCGCGACCGGAGGCGGGCCGGGGACCATGGCCGCGGCCAACCGCGGAGCCTTCGACGCCGGCGCGCCTTCGATCGGCTTCAACATCAGCCTGCCGCTGGAGCAGGAACCCAACCCGTGGTCGACGCCCGACCTCACCTTCCGCTTTCACTACTTCGCCATGCGCAAGATGCATCTCGCCATGCGCGCGAACGCCCTCGTCGTGTTTCCCGGCGGCTTCGGCACCCTGGACGAGATGTTCGAGATCCTGACCCTGCGCCAGACCGGAAAAATGCGCGCCGTGCCGATCATCCTCATCGACAAACCGTTCTGGACCGACCTGATCCGCTTCGACGCCCTCGTCGCCCAAGGGTTCGTCACGAAGGCGGATCTAGAACTCATCCAGTTCGCCGCCGATGGCGAGGATGCGTGGCGGCAGCTGTCGAAAACCCTCGGCGCCTCAAAGCCCGGCTGATCGCTTCCCTTCAGCGGGAGCCCTGCAGTCGCCACCCTCTCTCGGTCAGCGCCAGACTGGCGGATCTAAGGGTCGCCAGGCGTTGCTTGCGGTCCCCCACCGCCTGACGCGCGCGTTCGACAAGCGCATCCCGCATCGCCTCGCATCGACGCCGCTGGTCCTCCAGCTCCCGGCGAACGGTTTCGAGCTGCTCGTCCAGCTCCTCGACCAGGCGGTCCGCATCACCTGTGAGCAACGAGGCGCTCAGCACCAGATCCCTGCTCCGGATCACGGCGTAGATCGCCTTTACGGGAACAGCCCCGGCCCGCAACGCGAAGAAGTCACGCGATCCGGAATAAGGGACGATCAGCTCCACCAGAACGCCCCAGCCCTGACGGGGCCTGGACGCGGCGTCGCGCTCCGTCAGCTCCGCCTCGAAAGCCTGGAAGCGTATCCGGCTGCCGAGCCTCGGGGGCCGAGGCAACACCCGCTCGGCCACGACAGCGGGCGTCGCGGGGTCGTCCAGACGGGCGACGCTCAGGCGACCGATCTGGACATCGATCGCCGCGAGCGCCTCGGCCCGTTTGATCTCGACCGGCTCGCCGGTGAACAGGGGGCAGGATTTCAGACGCATGACGAGTCCCACCACAGATTCCGGCAGGTCAGTTCGAAATGCGTGCCCCCTGCGCCCGACGTCTGTTTGAGCTGCGCGCCGAGCTGATGCGCCAGACGCGAGACCAGCGACAGGCCGAAACCAGCCTTTAGTTGGCCATCCGCCGCGCCGGCGCCGTTGTCGCGGACGGTCAGACATGCGCCGCCCTCCGTCGCCCGCAGGCTGACCTCGACGACCCCGGCCTGTTTCGCCAGACCGTGCTCCAGCGCATTGCCCACGAGCTCGGCGGTGATCAACGCCAGCGCCGAGGCCGTTCTTGACCGGGCGCAAAAGGGCTGGATGTCGACCCGGATCTCGGCGTCGCGATCCATCGCATCCAGTTCCGCGACGTCGCGGCATACATCGCCCAGAAGGTCGTCGAGCCGGACGACATCGCCGTCCGTCTCCTGCAGGCGCTGGTGCAGCCGCATGACCGTCCGGATGCGACGACCCGCCTCGCTCAGCACCGTGGCGGCTTCGGGCGGGGCGGATCGACTTTCGAGATTCAGGAGACTGGCGACCGACTGCAGGCTGTTGCCGATCTGATGATGCACGGCGCGGACCGCGTCCCGGCCCTGCTGCGACATGTGGGGCATGAGAGTCTCCTTCGGCTTCGAAGGTACGGTCCCGCCTCCTGCTTTCCTTGATCCATGTCATGCGGGCGCTTGAGCCAGATCAATCCGTTCTCCGGTGAAAGGCGGATACTGGGGCCATGCAAACCTCAGCCTCCCGCATCGCCGTCATCGTCGCTCATCCGCGGAAGCGCAGCTTCACGATGACCATGGCCGCCGCATTCGCAGACGTCGCGCGCGCCGCCGGCTGCGAGGTAGAACTGCGCGACCTCTACCGACTGCGGTTCGATCCGCGGCTTCGCGCCGGGGAAATGCCCGATCATCTGGGCGCTGTCGTCAGACCGGACGTGGCCCGGGAGCGGACCGCCATCGCCGGCGCCGACGTCTTCGCCTTCTTCTATCCGCTGTGGTTCAACGCCACGCCCGCGATGATGAAAGGCTATGTCGAGCGCGTCTTCGGGATGGATTTCGGCTACTCGGCCATTCACGAAGGCGGGAACCAGCCGCTGCTCGGCGGCCGCAAGATGATCACCTTCACCTCGTCGGGCGCGCCCCAGGACTGGGTCGAGACCAGCGGCGCCTGGTCGGCGATGCAGAAGCATTTCGACGAACATTTCGCGGCCATGACCGGCATGGAAATCATCGGCCATCACAATTTCGGCGGCGTCGGCCAGGGCATGCGCAAGGACGTCGTCGAGCGCTGCCGCGCCGAGGTCCGGAACCGCGCCGAACGCCTGGTTCGGGTCTACTGCCGGGTTTGACGCTTCACCTGGCGGTGTAGCCGCCGTCGATGACCAACTCGGACCCCGTCACGAATCCGGCCTCGTCGGACGCCAGATAGACGGCGCCCCAGGCGATGTCGTCGGGGACGCCCATATGACCCAGCGGGTGAAGGGCGCCGACCGCCGCCCGGCCCTCCTCGACATCGCCCAGGCTGGCCAGATGCGCTTCCACCATGGGCGTCCAGATGAAACCCGGATGGATCGAGTTCACCCGGATGCGGTCGGGCGCGTACAGCAGGGCGTCCGTCTTCGTCATCAGTCGCACCGCCCCCTTGGACGCATGATAGGGCGGCACGTCCGGGGCGCCGACCAGACCGTAGATCGAGGACAGATTGATGATCGAACCCCCGCCGGCGCCCTTGAGATGCGGAATGGCGTGTTTGGTGCAGAAGAAGACGCCCTTGACGTTTATCGACTGGACCCAATCCCACTCGGCCTCAGTGATCTCGTGGGTGGGTTTGCTGATCCCGGCGACGCCGGCGTTGTTGACGAGGATGTCCAGCTTTCCGAAGCGCTCGACCACCGCATCGAGGGTCGACCCGACCTCGGCCTCGCTGGCGACGTCGCAGCGCCAGTAGCCGGCGGACAGGCCGCGCTGCGTGAGTTCGGCGGCAAGGGCCGCCCCATCCTCATCCCTGACGTCGAGGATGGCCACGGAGGCGCCTTCCTCGGCCATCCGCAGCGCGACCGCACGGCCGAGACCGACCGAGCCCCCTGTGACGACGGCGACCTTCGAGGACAGTCTGTTCATGGGTCTGCTCCGGACGAATGCCGTATTGTCGGCCCGCTCCGGGCCTGGTTCCTTGACCGGGATCAAGGCTCGGCGAGAAGGCGCCCGACCTGCTGGAAGAGGCTTTCGTCGAGCAGGGGCTTTTCCACGATGGAGACGCCGGCCGCGGCCGCCTGACTTTTCAGGGCCGCCGGCGGGTCGCTCGTCATAAGAAGGGCGGGAGCCTTTATCCCCGCCGCCCGAATCTGCTGGAGAAGCTGGACGCCCTGGAGGTCGGGCAGGTTCTGGTCGAGGATCAGGCAGGCCAGGGACCGATCCAGTCGGGCCATCGCCTCAGCCGCACTGGCGCAACTGACGACCTCATAGCCCCGCGTTCCCGCCATGAAGGCGAGGGAGCGCAGGACCGCCGCATCATCGTCGACGATCAGCAGGACCGGACGGTCGGGAGACAAGGGCGCCATGAGGCGATACTCGAACCACTGGAGAAGCCCAGCCTGCCGAGTCTGGCGCTCGCGCCAGGTCGCGCCTTGATTCAGAGCAACTAGAGGCCGGCCGCGAGGGCGATCCGCATCAGTTCCGCGACGTTTCTGGCGCCTGTCTTCGACATCAGGTTGGCGCGGTAGATTTCTACGGTGCGCGGACTGATTTCCAGCTCATGGGCGATAATCTTGTTGAGCTTCCCCTCGACGACGCCGGCCAGCACGTCGCGTTCCCGGGGCGACAATTGCGCCAGCCGCTCCTCGGCGGCGAGCCGGGCGGCGTCGGGCTCCACCTCGTCCTTCAGCCGATCGAAGGCCGCGCGGATCGCTGCGATCAGGACGTCGTCGCTGAACGGCTTCTCGATGAAGTCGACCACGCCCGCCTTCATGGCTTCGACGGCCAGGGGAATATCGCCATGGCCCGTCATGACGATGACCGGCAGGTCCACGCCGCGGCTCTTCAGTTCGCGGACCAGCTCCAGCCCCGTGATGCCCGGCATGCGGATATCGGTCAGCAGGCATCCGGCGTCGACCGGCAGTGCGGCCAGGAAGGCGTCGCCCGACTCGTAGAACTGCGCGTCGACACCGTTCACGTCCAGCAGAAAGGCCAGCGCCTCGCGCAGTCCTGCGTCGTCGTCGATGACATGAAGCCGGTCAGCCATTCGCGCCCTCCCCGTCCGCCCGCGGCAGGGTGAAGACGAAGATGGCTCCGCCGCCCGGGTTGTCCTCAGCCCATATCCGCCCGCCATGGGCCTCGACAATGGTGCGGCAGATCGAAAGCCCGATGCCCATGCCCTGCGACTTGGTCGTTGCGAAGGGCTGGAACAGCCGCTCGCGGAACGCCGGGTCAAGGCCGGGTCCGCTGTCGGCGACGCTTACCCGGACGGTGGTCGCGTCCTCCAGACGTACGGCGACCTCAAGCTCCCTGCGCGGGCTGTCGCCCATGGCCTCGATGGCGTTGCGGATCAGATTGAGCGCGACCTGCTGGATCTGGATCTTGTCGACCACGACATCGCCGAGATTGCGGCCGAGGCGGAGGTCGACGCGAACGTCCTTGTCCTTGACGCCGACCAGAGCCAGGGCGCTCGCCTCCTCCATCAGCTTGGCCGGATCTTCGAGCGTGTGGTCAGTCTCGCCCTTGGCGACGAACTCGCGCAGGCGCTTGATGATGTCGCCGGCGCGAAGGGCCTGATCCCCGGCGCGATCCAGGGCCGCCCTGAGCTTGGGCAGGTCCGGCTGTTCGGACTCCAGCAGGGTGACCGAGCCCTTCATGTAGCTGGCGATCGCGGACAGCGGCTGATTCAGTTCATGCGCCAGCGACGAGGCCATCTCGCCCATGGCGGTCAGGCGCGACACGTGCATCAGCTCGGACTGCAGTTCCTGCAGCCGGCGCTCCTGATCCTTCCGTTCCGTCAGATCCCTGACGAAGCCGGTGAAGAACCGGCCGCCGCCCACCTTCGCCTCGCCCACGGCCAGCTCCATGGGGAAGGTCGAACCGTCCTTGCGCTGCCCCACAACGATGCGCCCGATGCCGATGATCCGCCGTTCGCCGGTGCCGAGGTAGCGCTCAAGATACTGGTCATGCTCCGAGCGATAAGGCTCGGGCATCAGGAGGCTGACGTTGCGGCCGATCGCCTCGTCGGGCGTCCATCCGAACAGGCGGATGGCGGCGGTGCTGAAGGACTGCATCTTGCCCGCAGCGTCGATGACGATCATCGCCTCGGGGACGGTTTCGAGAATGGACTGCAGGTGAGCCTGCCGGGTCGCCGCCTCGCGGCTGTCGCGCCACAGGCGCTCCCCGACCAGGGCGATGAAGGGCCCCAGCAGGGCGAAGGCCAGGGCGTCCACCAGATTGGCGGGATCCAGCCAGAGGGCGGCCTGCAAGATCGCCGCGCTGATGCCGAGGCAAAGCAGGGTCGCCAGAAACGCCGGCCCCCGGCCGCCGAGCCCCGCCGCGACGAGAACCACCGGCACATAGAGGATGAGGAAGGTGCGATCGCCAAACGCGGCGTCCAGCCCGAGCCGGATGGCGAGGGCGATCGCCGCTCCGGCGACCGCCGCTACATAGCCGTTCCGGCGTGACATCTCTTGCGCAATGGCGGATCGAAAATGCACCGGCCGCTCCGGACCCGGCCGCGGAGCGTGCGACCACGAGCCGACTCTAGCATGCCCGTCCGCGCCTTCCACAGGTCAGACGGCGGCCATGTCCGACAGGCATGCCGGGCGACGAACCCGGTATCTGCGCGAGCCCGAGAATTCGATCACCCCGTCGGCCTGGAGCCGGCCGAGCATGCGTGAGATCGTCTCGATGGTCAGGCCGAGGTAGTCGGCCATGTCCTGCCGGCTCATCGGCAGGGTGACGACCTCGCCCCGGAACCGGTTGGCGACGTCCATCAGGAACCGCGCCACCTTCTCGCAGGCCGTCGCGCGTCCCAGCAACAGCATGTGAGCCTGGGCCCGCTGCAGTTCGCTGGCCGTTGCCGCCCAGATCATCCGTTCGACGCGGCCGGTCTCGTAGGCCGCGGAGCCGGCGCGGCGGAGCGCCAGGACCTCGCACCCGGTGAGCGCCTCCGCCGAGAAGCGATGGGTCTCGCCGACCTCGACGCCGATGATGTCGCTCTCGTAGTAGAAGTCCCCGACCTGCCGGCGACCGTCAGCCTGCAGATGGGTGGTCCGCACGGACCCGCGAACGACGCGGTAGATCAGGTCCGCCTCCTCGTCCTGGGCGTAGATTTCCTCGCCCTGCCGGAAGGTCAGGCGGACGGCGCCAGCCCAGTCCTGACCGGCCAGGAGGTTGTCGGCGGAAGCGATGGATGCGAGCTGTGACATGACTGACCCCTCAGATAGATGATGAGGAATTAGCCCGGCGCGGCCGCGCCGTTTATTCAGGACGTATCCCTAAGGGGTCTCCGCTAAGTAGCGATACGGAGGCGCAAACCGGTCGTTCAGGGAAGGTGGACCGCGACGCCCAGCCAATGCATGGCCTGACCGGCGTCGATCAGTTCGAACAGCGGGATGGCCAGCAGGAAGACCAGCCCGTCCCGGATGGTGAGCAGGAAGAGGGACGGCCGGACCGTCAGCTCATCCGCATCGCGCCACAGCGAGAAGTGCGGCCAGAAGCGGGGCGTGCGTGCGAGATACCGGGCGTAGCGCTCGCCGAACTCGCGAAGCAGAAAGGCTTCCTCTCGCAGCACGGTGTAGTGGAACACCAGAATGGCCGCGGCGACGAAGGCGGCCGCGATGGCCAGGCTCCCGCTCTGGGCGCCGATGCCGAACGCGCCCACGAAGCTGAAGAGATAGAGGGGATTGCGGCTGATCGAATAAGGACCGCTGTCGACGATCTCCGCCTTCTTCCGCCCGCCGATATACAGCGTGCACCAGGCGCGGCCCACGATCGAGAAGACGATGGCCGCGAGGCCGACGGCCTCGACGGACTCATGCCATGGGCTGTCAACGCCGCCGATGGACTGACTGACGACGGATATCGCCATCAATCCGAGAAGCGCGATCGCGACAGCGACCTTTCGCAGCTTCTGGATCGTGGCCAGATCCAGGGCGGGCGCCGGCGTCGTGGTCATCGTGGATCTCCGTTGAAGAAGAGAGAACTGCGGAACTGTGACGGTTTCAAGCCGGACGTCCGCCTGCGCGCATTCTAGACGACGGTCCCGAAGAGGCGGCCGATGCCGGCGGTTGCCGCCATGGCGATGACGCCCCAGAACGCGACCCGCAGGACCGAGCGGACGATGTCCGCCCCGCCCGCCGCAGCGCCGAGCGCGCCGAGCCCCATAAGTCCGGCGAGGGCTGTGAGACCCACCCAGACGATCAACCCCTGCAGCGGGACCAGCAACACCATGACGAGGGGAAGCAGGGCGCCGAGGGAGAACGTCAGAGCGGAGGTCAGGGCGGCCTGTATGGGCCGCGCCGTCGTCATCTCGGAGATGCCGAGTTCGTCCCGTGCATGGGCGCTGAGCGCGTCCTTCGCCATCAACTGCAACGCCACCTGCCGTGACAGCGCCGGATCGAGGCCCCGCGCCGCATAAATCCCGGCCAGTTCCGCAACCTCGGCGTCCAGGTCTCCCGCCAGCTCTGCGGTCTCGCGCGCCAGATCGGCCCTTTCCGTATCCGACTGGGAGCTGACGGAAACATACTCCCCCGCCGCCATCGACATGGCGCCGGCGACCAGTCCTGCGGTCCCGGCGATCAGTATCCCGCCGCGCGTTGCTTCCGCCGCCGCGACGCCGACGATCAGGCTGGCCGTCGACACCAGGCCGTCGTTGGCGCCCAGAACGGCCGCGCGAAGCCAGCCGATCCGGGAGACCAGATGGCGCTCGGGATGGGCGAGACGGCTCACAGGCGGACTCCAGTCACGATGGCGCTCAATCGGGCCGGGTGGCGCCGGGAACCTGTTTCCAGACGGAGACTCCGCCAAGCACAAGGACGACGAGCGAGACCATTGCGCAGATGGCGACGATGAATGGTGCGGCGGATTCTGGCATGGCGGCCTCCTGTGCCTCTGAATGTCGCCCCGGCCGGCCGCCGTCGCCTTGATCGGGATCAACAAACTCCGCGATCGACCAAGACCCGCGCGAGGCGGTGCGGGGTCGGAGGGCCGGAAGCGGCCTTCCCCTCGATCCTGTACACCCTGTCGCAGATGGCGACCGGCGCGGGTCGATGGCTGATCACGACCAGACCCTGGCCCGTATGCCTCAGGCGGCGATCCAGCCGCTCCAGCACCTGCGCCTCGGTGGCGGCGTCCAGGCCTTCCGTCGGCTCGTCAAGGACAAGCCACGGCGCTGATCGCAGATAGGCCCGTGCGAGACCCAGCCGCCTCCGTTCGCCGCCGGACAGCTTCATCCCGTTGGCGCCCACCGCCATGTCGAGACCTTCGGCCGAAGCGCGGACCCGCTCGCCGAGACACGCTTCCTGAAGGGCGCTCCACAGGAGGTCATCCGTGGCCGTCGGCGCGGCAAGTCGGAGATTGTCGCGCACGCTGCCGTCCAGCAGGCGGACATCCTGGGCTGCATATGCGAACAGCGGCGAGGTCGCCCCGGGCGGCAGACTGTTCAGATCGACGCCGCCCACACGCCACTCGCCGGAAACCGCCTCCCGCAGCCCGACAAGGCGTTCGATCAGGGTGGTCTTGCCGCTGCCGGACGCCCCGATGAGAGCCAGTCGCGCAGGCGCGAACAGCGGTCTGCCGGCAGGCCCGATCGCGAGGCCCGCATCGCCCGGTCCGGCGTCGATGATCCGGGCCGGTTCAGGAATCAGGGCGTCGAGGCGTTCGACGGCCTCGCGCGCCGCGCCGCCCTGCCGAAGCGCCGCGGCGAACCCCCCGGCCGCTTCGACGCCGGTCACGGCAGCCAGCGCCGCCAGGGCGATGAGCGACGTCGAAGCATTCGCGGAGGCCAGCACTACGGCCGCCACGGCGAGACCGGTGATCACGGCCTGGCTCGCGGTCATCCAGGCGCCTGCCTCGGTCAGATCACCCATCGCATGGTCCAGCGGTGCGGCGGCGGCGTCGATTTCCCTGACCGCCCAGCCGGACAGCCCGTAGGCCCTGAGTTCCGGCGCGGCGGCTTCGAGGGCTCCGAGTCGGGCCCGGAAGGCCCCTCCTGCCCGCTGGACTTCGCGTCCCGCGGGACCGGCGATGCGCGCGCCCAACAGGACGTTGGCGCCGGCCGCCAGCGCCATGCACGCTGCCGTCGCCAGCCCGGCCAGGGGATCGGCCAGGCAAGCCAACCCCACGGCCAAGGCCGCGCCCGCGCCCAGCGCCCACGGCGCCGACAGGCGGATGAACAGTGTCTGCAGCGCATCGATGTCCTGGACCAGGCGGCTTGAGACCTCGCCCGCCGAAACGCGCAGGACCGCGCCGGGCCGGCCGTTGGCGAAACTGGCGAAAATCTCCGGCCGCATCCGGGCCACGGCCTGAAGCGCCGCATCGTGGCCGCCGACCCGCTCGGCGTAACGTGCGCCGGTTCTCAGGATGGCGAGCAGGCGGATGATCGCGCTGGGCGTAAGATAGTTGAAGCCCTGGGCCGCGGCCGCTCCCGCGCCGCCGGCGAGGGCCGCGCCGGCGATGAACCACCCTGACAGCCCGAGCAGGCCGACGGTGGCCGAGGCGACGACCGCGCCGCTGGCCGCGGAGACGATCAGCCGGCGGCGCTGGGTCCGTCGCTGTCCTGCGATGAGGGCGGCGAGGCGGCCGGTCGGGGCGCTCACAGCGCGACCACGCGATCGGCGATCGCCATGACGGCGGCGGAATGGGTGGCGATCAGCGTCGTTCGGCCGCGAGCCATCTCCCGGATCAACGCCAGGACGGCCTGCTCCGAGTCCTCGTCGAGGTTGGCTGTCGGCTCATCCAGCAGAAGGAGCGGCGCGCCTTTCAGGATCGCCCGCGCCAACCCGAGCCGGCGCAGTTCCCCGCCCGACAGGCCTCCGCCTCTTTCATCGAGCGGTCGCCCCGGATCGCCAGAAAGCCCCACGCGCCTGGCGGCTTCCGTAATCCGCGCAAGAGACGCGGATCGGTCCCCGACCGCGATGTTCTCGAGCAACGAGCCCGGCACGATGACCGGCGCCTGGCTGGCCCAGGCGATCCGCCCCGCGAAGTCGCCGCAAATCGACAGGCGCTCGCCTGCGACCACCACATCCCCGGTCGTCAACGGCGCGAGACCCAGCATCAGATGGAGAAGGCTGCTCTTGCCGGCTCCGCTGGGGCCCGCCAAGGCCACCATCTGACCGGGGCGAACATCCAGATTGAACCCGGCGACGACCGGGGCCTGGCCGCCATAGGCGATGGTCACCCGTTCGAAGCGGACTGCAGGCGCGGCCGCGGCGGTCGTCGCGGGAGCCGGCCTTTCCGGACCGATCGACGAAACCAGGAAGGGCGCAGCCGCCTCCGCCGCCTGGCGATCGTGATAGGCGGCGGCGAGCCGACGCATGGGAGCGTAGACTTCCGGCGACAGCGCCAGAACGAAAAAAGCCCGACCGAGGTCCAGTTGCTCGGCGACCGGGAACGGCAGCAGACGCAGCAGATTGAAGCCGCAATAGACGGCGACAAGGGCCACCGACAACGCCGAGAAAAACTCCAGCACGCCTGACGACAGGAAGGCGATGCGAAGCACCCGGCTGGTCCGCCGCGCCAGATCGTCGGAGCTGCGGGCCACCTCCTGGGTCACCGCGTCCGTGGCCTGGAACGCCAGCACGGCGGGCAGCGCCCGGATGCGGTCCAGAAACAGGCCGGACAACCGGGCCATGGCGTCGAACTGTCGCCGGCTTTCCTCGGCCGCCGCCAGGCCGGCCAAGGCCATGCCCGCCGCGAACGGGATCAGGGTGAACAGCAGGATCGCCGCCGAGACAGGACTGGCCACGGCCACGATGGCGATCGCAACCAGCGGCGAGAGCGCCGCCGCGGCCCGGGCGGGAGCGAAGCGGGCGAAGTAGCCGTCCAGCGCGTCGACGCCCTCGATGGCGGCGGTCATCGCGCCGCGGCCGGAGCGCCGGCCTTCGAACAGATCCCTCGCCACATCGCGGCGCACCTCCCGCTTGACCGCCCGGGCCGCGCGGGCCCCCGCGGTCGCGGCCAGTTTTGCGAGGAGGCCGCGCGTCGCCAGACTGGCCAGCGCCAGACCCAGCCAGGGCAAGGCGGCCGCGGGGGATCGGGACACCGCCGAAACGGCCATGGCGAGCCCGCCCGCGAAGCCGGCGGCCGGCGCGATGTCCAGCACCGTCAGGAACGCCGCGAGGCCGTTCAGCCGCCCCCACGGCCTCGCGACCTCCCGCAGCCAGCGGGCGGGCTTGAAGGGCGCGGTCAGGGCTTCGGCGGTCATGGCCCCGCTTGGACAGCAGGTTCCACGCCTCTGCTTTGATCGAGATCAAGGCGACCCGGCCAATGGCCGCCTAGGCGGGACGAACGCGGTCGATGGGACCGCCGGTTCCGGAGCCGACCCATGATCGACCTGGCGGTCGTCGACCTTTCCCGCCTGCAGTTCGCACTGACGGCGCTCTACCACTTCCTGTTCGTCCCGCTGACGCTCGGCCTGTCGTTCATGCTGGTCATCATGGAGAGCATCTATGTGATGACCCGCCGGCCCATCTGGCGGACCATCACCCGCTTCTGGGGCGTCCTGTTCGGCATCAACTTCGCCCTCGGCGTCGCCACCGGGATAACCATGGAGTTCCAGTTCGGTATGAACTGGTCCTACTACTCACATTATGTCGGCGACATTTTTGGCGCGCCGCTCGCGATCGAGGGCCTGATGGCCTTCTTCCTCGAGGCGACCTTCGTCGGGCTGATGTTCTTTGGCTGGGACAGGCTGGGGCGGGTGCAGCATCTGCTGGTCACCTTCCTGGTCGCGCTCGGCACCAATCTGTCGGCGCTGTGGATCCTGATCGCCAACGGCTGGATGCAGAACCCGGTCGGCGCGAGCTTCAATCCCGACACCATGCGCATGGAAGTGACCGACTTCGCGGCCGTGCTGTTCAATCCGGTGGCGCAGGCCAAGTTCGTGCACACCGTCAGCGCGGGCTACGTCATCGCCGCTGTCTTCGTGCTGGGCGTCTCGGCCTTCTATATGTTGAAGGGCCGCCACAAGGGCTTCGCCAAACGCTCGATGACGGTCGCCGCCGCCTTCGGCCTGGCCGCCTCCCTGTCGGTCGTCGTGCTGGGCGACGAGAGCGGCTACGCCCTCACCGACAACCAGAAAATGAAGCTGGCCGCCATCGAGGCCATGTGGAACACCGAACCGGCCCCGGCCGGGCTCAGCATCTTCGGCATGCCCGACATGGAGTTGCGCGAGACCCGGTATGACGTGAAGGTGCCGTGGGTGCTCGGCCTGATCTCGACGCGCAGCCTCGACGGCAGCGTCGAGGGCATCCTGCAGCTGGTTGCGGTGGCCGAGGACCGCATCGAGTCGGGCGTGATCGCCTATGACGCCCTGGAGAAGATCAAGGCCGATCCGACGGACATCGCCGCCCGCGGTCAGTTCGAGCTGCACCGCAACGACCTCGGCTACGGAATGATGCTCAAGCGGGTCGTCGCGGATCCCCGCACGGCCACCCCGGAGCAGATCCAGGCCACGGCCTGGAGCACGGTTCCCAATGTGCCGGTGATGTTCTGGACGTTCCGCTTCATGGCCGCGATCGGCTTCGCCATGATCGCCCTGTTCGCGACGGCCTTCGTGCTCTGCACCCTGCGCAGGCACGAAACGCGCTGGTTCCTTTGGCTGGCGGTCGTCGCCATGCCCCTGCCCTGGATCGCCGCCGAATTGGGCTGGGTCGTCGCCGAGTTCGGTCGTCAGCCCTGGGCGGTCGAGGGAGTCCTGCCGACCTTCCTGGGCGCCTCCAGCCTGACGGTTCCGCAGCTCTGGGCCACCATCATCGGCTTCACCCTGTTCTACGGGGCCCTGGCCGTGGTGGAGGTCCGACTGATCCTGCACGCCATCAGGAAGGGGCCCTTCGCCGAACAGGAGGAGTTCGCGCCCGGGCCCGGGACTCCGTCAGCCTCTGTACCCGCGCCCGCCGTCGCCTGACATCCGAGGAACAATCAGATGGAACTGCCTCTCGACTACCAAACGCTTCGCCTGGTGTGGTGGGGCCTGCTGGGCGTGCTGCTGATCGCCTTCGCCCTGACCGACGGCTTCGACCTCGGCGTCGGCGCCCTGCTGCCCTTCGTCGCCCGGACGGACGAGGAGCGGCGGATGGTCATAAACACCGTCGGCGCGACCTGGGAGGGCAATCAGGTGTGGTTCGTCCTCGGCGGCGGGGCCATTTTCGCCGCTTGGCCGCTGGTCTACGCCGTCAGCTTCTCGGGCTTCTACCTGGCCATGTTCCTGGTGCTTTCGGCCCTGATCCTCCGGCCGGTCGCCTTCAAATACCGTTCCAAGCGGCCGTCCCGGACGTGGCGGAGTTTCTGGGACTGGGCCCTGTTCGTGGGCGGCTTCGTTCCCGCCCTGGTCTTCGGCGTCGCCGTCGGCAACGTTCTGCTTGGCGCGCCCTTCCGTCTCGATGCAGATCTTCGATCCTTCTACGAAGGCTCGCTGCTGGATCTGTTCACGCCGTTCAGCCTCATCTGCGGCCTGCTGTCAGTGACCATGCTGGTTCTGCATGGGGCGGCGTGGCTGGGCGTGAAGGCCGAGCGGGGGCCGATCCAGACGCGGGCTCGCGCCATAGGAACGGTCGCCGCCCTGCTGGGCCTCGTCCTGTTCGCCGCCGGCGGTCTTTTCGTCGCCTTCGGACCGCTCGGCTTCGCCATCACCGGCGCGGTCGATCCAGGCGGCGCATCCAATCCGCTGCGCAGCGCGGTCGAGGCTCGACCCGGCGCGTGGCTGACGAACTATTCGCTGTATCCCTGGATGATCGCCGCACCCGTGCTGGGCTTCGCCGGCGCGCTGCTGGCCCTGACCGGTCTGCTGCGCCGGTCCGAGCCGCTCTCGCTTGTCGGATCGTCGATGTCGGCGGTCGGGATCATCTCCACGGTGGGGCTGTCGATGTTCCCCTTCATCCTGCCCAGCTCGATCGATCCGCAGTCCAGCCTGACCGTCTGGAACGCCTCGTCGAGCCACTCGACGCTGTTCCTCATGCTGGTCGTGACCGTGGTCTTCCTGCCGATGATCCTGGCCTACACCGCCTGGGTCTACCGGGTGCTGTGGGGTCGCTCCACCACGGCCGCCCTGGCCACCAACCCCGACCTGTACTGACCAGACCAAAGGACAAGACCATGTGGTATTTCGCCTGGATCCTCGGCCTCGGCCTGGCCGTCCTGTTCGGCGTGCTGAACGGCGTCTGGCATGAGTTTGAACTGTTTGACGAAGGAGATCAGGGGGCGTCGACCCCTTCGCCCTCCGATACGGACTGAGCCACCGGGGCTCACCTTGGGAACAAGGGTTGCGCGGTGCTCGCGCTGAAGAGCGGTCGCGCTGGACCGCCACCGGCCCGGGTCACTATTCTCCAGCGGGACGGCGGCCTTGCGACGAGGGAATCGATCTCCGGATTGGCGGCTGCCTTCCTGTCGCCGGACCTTCGGCGCTCAACCGACGGAACGCCATCAGATCATCCACCCAGTCCTTGTCATCCAGAACGTGGATCAGGATGCGACGGATCATCGGCTGGATCTGTTGAATCTCTTCCGGTTTCAACACGCCGGTGACCCGGTCGTTGAAGCGCGTCACGTCGATCTGGGCGGCCTCGAACACTTCCCATCCCTTCGCGGTCAGATTCAGATGAACCTGCCGGCGATCGACCAGATCGCGATCCCGCCGGATCAGCCCCTCATCGACCATCCGGTCCACCGTCCGGGTCAGTGTCGTCCGGTCCGTGGCGCAAAAGGCTGCGACCTCGCCCATGGTGGCCTTGTCCAGCCGGCTGAGGGTGGCCAGCACCTGCCATTGCCCGAGAGTCAGGCCGCTGTGGGCCAGTTCACGGCTGAGAGCGTTCTCGCGTTGGCGAACCAGGTGATGAAACAGAAAGAACAGGTGGCCGGCCGTGAGGGGCTCGTTCGAACCTGCCCCTCCCGTCGCTGGCCTGCCTGGTTCACGGCCCGACATATGGATTGCGTCCTGATGAAATCGCCATGTTGCAATCCAACAGGTTCGGGAGGAGCGCGCAACCTGACTTCGGGCGCGAGGGTTCCAGTGGCCCTGGCCAAAAACGGGCGCTCAACCCGCGCCCGTCATCGCCTCGGCGAAGACCTCGCCCGCCCGACTGCGATAGCGCCGGGCGTGACGCAGAAGGCGGAACGGCCGCACCCGCAGCGGGAACGGTACGGCGACCAGACTGCCGGCGGCGATCGAGGCGCGGGCGACGAGTTGGGACAGGGCGGTGGCGCCGGCCCCTTCCTCCGCCGCGGCCAGAACCGCCTCGTTGGACGGCAGCACCAGGGCGACAGGCAGGTCAGCGGGATCGACCCCGGCGGCGCGCACGGCCTCCTCGAGTGTCGAGCGCGTGCCCGAGCCCTCCTCCCGCAGCACCCAGGGCGATGTGGTCAGCGCTTGCGGCGCCAGACGTCGCACGCCGGCCCACGGATGGTCGGGCCGCACCATCACCGCGAGCCGGTCGGACCCGACACGGGTCTGCAACAGGGCGGTCTCGTCCACCTCCCCCTCGACCAGACCGATCTCGACGACCCCGCCCTGGACGGCCTCCGCCACCTCGCGGGTATTGCCGATGCGAACGTCCAGCTCGACGCCCGGATAAGCCTTGTGGAAGGCCACCAGGCGGCGCGGCAGCCAATAGCTGGCGATCGTCTGGCTGGCGAAAACCGATACCCGGCCGCGTCGTAGCGCGCTCATGTCCCCCAGAACGGCCTCGGCCGCCTCGGCCCGCGCCAGGACCGCCCTGGCCTCCGGCAGGAATACGCGCCCCATCTCGTTCAGGGCCACGCCTCGCCCGACGCGATCGAACAGACGCACGCCATGCTCGACCTCAAGGGCGGCGATGGCGTTGGACACGGCCGACTGGGTCAGGTTGAGCGCCCGCGCCGCGGCTGTCACATGCTGGCGGTCCGCTACGGCGACGAAAATACGCAGGCGTTCGAGGGTCACGATCAATCTCCAGACAGGATTGATCCTAGCACAATTATCCGTTGGACGACGGTCCATGGGCCGCGCACCAAAGGGCGGTGAAAGCCGCCCTTCCCTCGTTCGCCCTGCCGCCGTCACTGGCTGCGGCCGTGGCGTTCGGGAACGACGTGCGACACGGCCTGGCCCTCTGCCTCGCCGTGACCCTCGCCGCCGTCGGCCTGACCAGTCTCGAGCGGGTTCTGACCGGAAGCGTCTGGCTGGAGCCGCTTGTGCTGGCGATCCTGGTCGGCGCCGGGCTCCGCGCGATCTGGACGCCGGGCCCGCGCTTCATCGCCGGCATAGCCTTCAGCGCCAGGACACTGCTGGAGATCGCCGTGGTGCTGCTCGGCGCCTCGGTGAGCGCGGCGACGCTGTCGTCTCTCGGCGTGACGCTTGTCCTTGGCATATTCGCCCTGGTATCGCTGATCGTCGTCATCGGCTTCGCCGTGGGACGACTGCTGGGCCTGAACACCCGCATGGCCCTCCTGATCGCGTGCGGGAACGCCATCTGCGGCAATTCGGCGATCGCCGCCGTCGCGCCGGTGATCGGCGCTGACGGAGAAGAGGTCGCGACCTCCATCGCCTTCACGGCGGTGCTGGGCGTGGCGGCGGTTCTGTTATTGCCCCTGCTGGGCGGCCTGCTGTCGATGAGCGGCGTGCAGTACGGCGTCCTGACCGGACTGACTGTCTATGCCGTGCCGCAGGTTCTGGCCGCGGCGGCGCCGTTCGGTCTTGTCGCCACCCAGACCGGGACCCTGGTCAAGCTGGTGCGGGTGCTGATGCTCGGCCCCGTGGTCCTCGCCCTGTCCCTGATGTTCCGGAACGGCGCGCGATCGATCCGGCGTCCCGGACTGCATCGCCTGCTGCCCTGGTTCATCGTCGGCTTCCTTCTGATGATCGGCCTGCGCTCGCTGAACCTGATCCCGCAGACCTTGCTGCCGACGATCGCCGCCGCCTCCGGCTTGCTGACCGTGATCTCCATGGCGGCGCTGGGCCTGCAGACCGACATCCGCGCGGTCGCCCGCGCCGGAAGCCGGGCCATCGGAGCCGTGACGCTGTCGCTGGGCGCCCTGATCGTGCTCGGCGTGCTGTTGATCCGCCTGCTGGGCTTGTGATCCCGGACGCGCGAAGAAGCCGGCGTGGCGCGCGTTCAGAACTTCGCCACAAGGGTTGCGACGGCCTCGCCCTCCTGACGGCTGCCGAACCGTGCGGCTCAGGATTCCGCCGCCCAGCGGACCCGACGACGCTTGGGACCCTCCCGGACAGGCGCTGGCGCCGCTTCGATCGGCGGCGCCCGCGTGCCGGCGAACAGATTTTCCAGCGCGGTCCTCGCGGCCTCTCCCAGCCCGGGTGCGACCTCGACCACAATGCCCGTGGGCGAGGCCGTGGCGCGCCATTCGGGCGCCGGCCCGAGGGCAGACGACAGGGCGTCCTCGACCACGCGTGGCGGAAGCACGCGTCCCGGATAGCGCCAGATGTCCCCGACACGCCCTTCCACGCCGTGGACCGCCTGCAGCGGGGAGCCGCAGCGGCAAGGCGGCGCCGACTCGAGAAGGTCGTCCAGCATCATTCTGACAACGGGCTGGGTCGTGCGCCGCAGATCGGTGATGACCGGCCGGAAGCGGTTGGTCCCAGGGACGGGTTCCCGCTCGACGATCATGGCGTCCTCGTTGAGATGCAGGGTTCCGAACCGGCACGGAGCGCCGATGAAACCTTCGGTCGCCTGGTAGACGGGATCGGGCCGGACTCCGAGCCGATCACCGACCCACGCCCGCTCCGTCTCCGGCATCGGCTCGGCGCCGTAGAAGAGCCGCTGCAACGGCCATCCACCGAACGCGCGCGGCTGGCGCGAGAGATCGGCGAGCACATGCGACGGCGCGATGAGGACGTGCGGGCGAAAGGCGTCGAGACGGGCGAGCTTTTCCCCGGTCGAAAGGTGCAGACCAAGGAAGGTGAAGGAGATCGATCCCGCGCCGGCGACGTCGCGATAGAGGGCGCTGTCTGCACGCAGACACAGCGCGATCCTCCACGGACGCAGCAGGGCGTGCCGCGGAAGGAGCCGCGCCAGGGCATGACCGACATAGGTCGCCCGCTCGGCCGCGCTGACCAGAAAGAGGCCCCTTTCGCCGCTCGTTCCCGTCGAGAAGCCGGCCTCGAGCCCATCCGGCAGTTTGCCTTGCCCGCCCTGTTCCGCGGCTTCCGCCGCCGCGACGGCGGCGTCGCGGCTTATGCCCATGGTGTTCCACCGCGCGAAGTCGCGCCGAACCTCGGGCGGCGTGGAGACGGGAAGCTGATCGTGCGGAAGGCCCGCAAACTCCGCGAGAGCGGGCGTGCGGCCGAGGACCGGGCTGAACCGGCGCCACAGCCGCTCCTGATGGCGCAGCACGTCGTCGCGGTTGCGCAAGGCAAGCCGACCGACCTGGGCCCCGGCCCAGGCCCGCACAATGGCGGCCCGGTCAGCCGCCATGATCGGCCGCCTCGGCCGCGGCCTCCGGGCAGTGGGAGGGCGTCAGCCTGAGCTCGGGGTTCCGGGCCCAAAGGGCATGCAGATCATTGAGCGTGCGCCGGTACTCGGACGTGCGGCCCAGCAGGGATGTGGTGAGGCGGGGCGGAGGGGCGTTGTCGCGCACGGCCTTCCTCGACCAGGCCGCATCGGCGATCAGGAAATGTCGACGGTCCTCCTCGCCCCTCGCCACAAGACCCCAGTGCCCGGGGCAGTGGCCGGGCAAGGGCACGGCGATCATCGACCCGTCCCCGAACAGATCCGCCCCCGCCTCGACCGGCGCCAGTTCCGAACCCAGGGCCGTCCGTGGAAAGTCCTCGAAGAAGCGGGCGCGGCTTTCCAGATCGGGAGGCAGAAGCCCGCTCACCAGACCGCGGCGGACGCCCGACAACCGCCCCCGCGCCCTGACCTCGGTCAGGCCGGCGCGGGCGCAGAAGATGGAGGCCCTGGGAAAGGCGTGCAGGCCGGCGACATGGTCGCCGTGAAAGTGGGAAATGATGACCGCCCTGATGTCCGCCGGCTCAAGTCCGAAACCGCCCAGCTGGTCGGCGACGGCGCCGCGCTCCGGCAGATCGACCGGCGTCGCCCAGCGGTAGAGGCGTTCCGGGAATGATCGGGTCTCGGCGAAGAAGGCCGGATCATAGCCTGTGTCGAACAGGACCGGACCGATGCGCGGGTGCAGGATCAGGATCGCAAGGGCCGGAAAGACTGCCGGCGTCCAGCTCGCGCCCTGCCGCGCCATGGCTTCGGGATGCCGGCAGGAGCCGGCCTGCAGCAGATGCACATGGCAGCGGGTCACGCCGCCATCCCGGGCGCGAGGGCCAGCGCCGTCTCGGCCGCGTCGTAGCGCGGCGTATAGTTCAATCCCGTCCTCGCCAGGGTCAGATCGAAGGTCTGCGAATAGGCCAGGGTGGCGAGCGTGTAGGGGGTCAGCAGCGGCTCGGGCCGTCCGGGCAGGATCGAACAGACCAGCTCCGACACCCGCGCGGCGCCCCGCATCAGCCCCATGGGCGCCGGGATCAAGCGCGGCCTGACGCCCAAGGCCTCAGAGAGGCGAAGCGAGAACTCGAGCATCGCGACGGGCCGCCCGCCCGAGATGTTGACCGCCCGCCCTCCCACGGCGTCCCGATGGATGTCGGCCAGAACCAGCGCCTCCGCGGCGTCCCGCACATCCGTCAGATCGACGTGCGCGACGCCGTTCCGCAGCACCGGCAACACCCCTCGCCTCACCAGCCGCAGGATGCGGGGCAGCAGGACCTTGTCGTCCGGACCGATCAGGGCGCGAGGCCGGATCGCAACCGTGCGGAACGTCGGCCGGTCAGCGTCCAGCACCCGCCGCTCCGCCTCCCGCTTCGTCCGCGCATAGGCGTTCAGGGCCCTCGCCGGGAGCGGGCTCTGTTCCGTCAGGCCGATCTGGTCGCGAAAGTCCGCATGGATGGAGGGCGAGGAAACGAATACGAACGCATCGCATCCCGAGCGCCGCGCAGCTTCGATCAGGGCGACCGTGGCGTCCACATTGATCCGCTGAAAGTCGGCTTCGCGCCCCCATGGGCTGGACAGGGCGGCGGCGTGAAACACCACATCGCCGCCCTCGCAGAGCGCAGCGAGATCGGTGTCCAGAAGGTCGGCGATCACGACCGTCGCCCCCATGTCTTCCAGTCGCTTTCGAGCGGATTCGCTGCGTCCGGTCGCGGTGACGGCGTATCCTCCGTCCAGCAACGCCCGGGTGAGCGCGAGCCCCAACCCGCCGGTCGCGCCGGTCACGACGGCTTTGCGGGTCATGTGCGCAGAACCATTGCGGCCGCGCTGATCCCCGCGGCTGTCCCGAGGAGGAGAACCGAGGTTCCCGGCTTCAGACGTCCGGTCCGGTGGGCGTACGCCAGGGCGCTGGGCAGCGAGGCGGCGATCTGGTTGCCGTGGTCGGCGAAGATGTTGATCACCCGACCGGGGTCGCCCCCGACCAGACGCTTGAGGTGGTCCAGGGCCGGACGACTGGCCTGATGGCTGATGATCACATCGACCGTGTCGCGCGTCAGGCCCGCGTCCTCGAGCACGCCGTCAATCAGACGGGGCACGAGCTTCGCCGCGGCCTTGAAGATGCCGAACGCATCCATCCGGAACCGGGACCCTTCGAGCAGGGCTTCGAAACCGTCAGCCGTTCGCACTCCGGTTCCGCCCGACCGGAGGACGGCGAGGTCCTTGCCCTCGCCATAGGTCTCGAACCGACGGCTCAGCAGTCCCGACCCGGCGGGATCCGAACGCGCCTCGAGACACACGGCCGCCGCGCCGTCTCCGAAGATCGCCGCCGCCCCGGGCGTGGTCCAGTCGAGCCCCGCCGAGGCGATATCGCTGGACACCACCAGCGCCCGTCTGAAGCGCCCGCTGGCGAACCCCATGGCCGCGACATCGATCGCCGCCAGAAACGAGAGACAGGTCTGGTTGACGTCGAACGCCCAGATGCCGGACCCGCCCAGACCCAGTTCGTGCTGGATCAGGACGGAGGTGCCTGGGATCGGCTGCTCCATGACGCCGCATGCGCCGATCAGGACGTCGAACTCTCCGTCGCTCCAGCCGGCCATCTCCAGCGCCTGCCGCGCCGCGCGCGCGCCCATGACGGATGAGGTTTCCTCCGGAGCGGCCACGCCTCGGGCGGCGATGCCGAACTGCGCCTCGGTCCACCCTTCAGGCTTCCGGAATATCGCGTCGAATGCGCTGGATGGCCGGCTCTCGGTGGGTTGGCAGGCCCCATAACCTGTGATGGCGAGAGGGGTCATGCCGACAGGCTAGCCCATCGTCCAATCAGGCGTCCAGTTCAGGTCCCGTCGCCCGGTGAAGCCGGGGGAAGCGGTCGAGGTATGGGTCGAACTGTCGGCGGATATCGTCGTCCCCAAGGCCGAAATCGCCGGACCGATATCGGTGGGGGCCGTGCCCGGACGCCGGGTCGTTCTGCAAATAGCCCTGGACCCGGCGTTCGTGTTCCGCACTGAATTCATCGCCGGTCTGGCTGAAGATTGTCCGCAGAACGCCGCAGGGATCGGCGACCAGATCATCGTACCAGACATCGATCACCGGATCGTCCCGCCATGCCTTCCTGTCCGCGACGCAGCGTCGGGCCGCGCGCGCCAGCAAATCGAGGTTGGCCTGCCCGAGCCGCGGCCTGTCGACGTGATCCGTCACCGCGCCCTGAAGCTCCCCGACCAGACTGTTGACGCTGTTGACGCACGCCACGGGGTCCCTGTGGATCTGGATAATCGTGGCCTCGGGAAGCGACTGTCGCAGCAATCCGGGGTTCAGGGTGTGGATCGGCGCCTTCAGGACCAGTCGCCGGTCCCGCTGCTGGGCTGAAAATCGCTGGAGGTGCTCGCGGTATCTCGCGTAGCCGGCGGCCTGGTCCTGATCGAGATACCAGGCCAGATAGCCGTACACCGGCGCGGTCATCCAGAAGGTGCAGCTGGTCATGCTGCTGTCCAGCAGGAACCAGCACTCTTCCGGGGCCTCGGCCGTGACCTGATGCATGGCCTTGAACCGCGTCGCCAGGACATCCAGCAGGGCCAGCTGCCGCTTCGCCCACGCCCGACGGCGATCCGGGCCACGCGGCGCGATGGGGTTCCTGACCTCCCAGTAGGCGAGACCTCGCGCTGCCGGATCCAGGGCGAGCAGGCGATGCAGCAAGGTGGTGCCGCTTCGCGGCAGGCCCATGATCACCATGGGCCGGATTTCGGCTTCGTCGCCCGGGAAGGCGCGGCGCTTGCGGAGGTCTTCCTCGAGCAGGCGCGTGGCGAGGGCGCTGAGAATATGTTGCCGAAGCGCGATGCGGCCGATCGTCGTCAGGCGGGCGTCGCGCTCGGCCGAAATCGTAAGGACCCCAAGCCCGGTCTCGAAGTCGCGTGCGCCGAAATCGTCGAGGCCGGTCCTCGAGACGGCTTCCGCAATCAGGCGGTCGGGCGACAGGGACAACAGGTCGAGAGGCAGCCGCCGCAACGCCGGGCCTGCGCCGTTCAACAGCCGGACCGGCAGCGGATGCCGGACCTTGCGAGTGGCATCCGTTCGAGGAGAGGTGGAAACCATTCGACGCCTGGTCAGAGGACACCCTCCCTTGAAGCCGAGAACGCGCAGCGACGGAAGGGGCTGATCCGGCCTTTCGCCGCCCGCGCGGCCGATAAGCCCAAGGGCAGTCCTTGCACTGCGAGTGCATTTTTCCTCGTCTTGCGCAATATTATTGCGGCGCCGCCTTGTGCGCCGCAGCAAACTGTGGCTACCTTTCATCTGAACCGGAGCTTCGACTTGGCCCACAGCGCCCGCATCGCCGACCGCACCATCGCCATCCCGGCGGTCGTGACGGCGCGCGTGCTGGACGCCCGGATCGCCCTCGGAACCCTTATTCTCACTGTCTCGCTCGTGCTGCTCCCCGGAGCGGTGTGGATGCACGCAACCTGACCTAAAGCCAAATCAGGATCGCCCGCAGCCACCCGCTCCCGAAAGGAAGCGGGTTTTTTGTTGCGCGCGGTCCGGAACTCTCCGGAACCGACTTCGCTCATGACGCAAGATTTCACCTCGCAGGATCGGCCGCCGAACGCGCGCAGCCGCGCCGTCACGGCCGGTCCCGACCGCGCTGCGGCCCGCAGCTATCTGCGCGCCGCCGGCATGCAGGACGCCGACTTCGACAAGCCGATGATCGCGGTGGTCAACACCTGGTCGTCGGTGACGCCCTGCAACATGCATCTGGACCGGCTGGCCGACGATGTGCGGGCCGGCATCCGGGCCGCCGGCGGCTGGCCTGTCGACTTCAACACCATCGTCGTCACCGACGGCATCTCGATGGGGACGGCCGGGATGAAGGCCTCGCTGATCAGCCGCGAGGTCGTCGCCGACTCGATCGAACTGGCCGTCGAGGGCCATCAGCTGGACGGCGTGGTCTGCATCGTCGGCTGCGACAAGACGATCCCGGCGGCCGCCATGGCCCTGGCCCGGATGGATATCCCCGGACTGGTCTATTACGGCGGCACCATCCAGCCCGGCCGGATCGGGGAGCGGGACATCTCGGTCCAGGACATCTTCGAGGCCATCGGCGCCCACGCCGCCGGGGCGCTGGACGACGCCGGGCTGAAGGCGGTCGAGACCGCGGCCTGCCCCGGGGCCGGGGCCTGCGGCGGTCAGTTCACGGCCAACACCATGGCCATGGCCCTGTCGGTCATGGGCCTGTCGCCCATGGGCGCCAACGACGTGCCGGCCGTCGATCCCGGCAAGGCGGCCGAGGGCGAGCGCTGCGGCCGCCTGATCGTCGAGCGCGTCTTCGCCGGCGACACGGCGCGGAAATACATCACCCGGGCCAGCCTGAAGAACGCCGCCGCGGCCGTCTCCGCCTCGGGGGGCTCGACCAATGCGGTCATGCATCTGACGGCGATCGCCGCCGAGGCAGGGGTCGCGTTCGGCGTCGAGGACTGCCACCAGGCCTGCGTCGAGACGCCGGTGATCTGCGACCTGAAGCCGGGCGGGCGGTTCCTGGCCTCGCATCTGTTCGCGGCCGGCGGGACCCGTCTGGTGGCGCAGCGGCTGGCCGCGGCCGGCAAGATCGTCAATGCGCCGACCGTGAGCGGACGCAGCCTGTTCGCCGAAGCCGCCGAGGCGGACGAGACGCCCGGCCAGCAGGTCGTGGCCTCCGTCGCCGCCCCCATGACGCCGCGCGGCTCCTACGCCGTCCTGTATGGCGACATCGCCCCGGACGGCGCCGTCATCAAGCTGACCGGCCACAGGGTCGACCGGTTCGAGGGCCCCGCCTGCGTCTTCGACTGCGAGGAGGACGCCTTCCACGCCGTGCAGGACGGCTCGGTCGGCGAGGGCGACGTCATCGTCATCCGGTACGAGGGGCCGAAGGGCGGCCCTGGCATGCGCGAGATGCTGCAGGTCACGGCGGCGCTGAAGGGCCGCGGGATCCACGACGTGGCCCTGATCACCGACGGCCGTTTCTCGGGCGCCAGCTACGGCTTCGTGGCGGGCCACGTCTCGCCGGAAGCGGCGGTCGGCGGGCCCATCGCCCTGATCCGCGACGGCGACCGCATCGCCATCGATGTCCCCAACCGCCGGATCGACGTTGACGCCGATCTGGCGAAGCGCCGGGCGGAGTTCGCCCCCCGATCGATCCGCCCGGCGCACGGCGTCTTCGCCAAATACCGCGCCTCGGTGGCCTCCGCCGCCCAGGGCGCCGTGACCATTCCCGACCCGCCGCCGGTTCAGCGCCCCGCTGAGACCGAAGCCCGATCCGCCCGAGAGGACGCCTGACATGGCCATCACCATCTACACCGACGACGACATCGGCCCCGGTGCCATCGCCGGCCAGCGCATCGCCATCATCGGCTACGGCTCACAGGGCCGGGCCCACGCCCAGAACCTGAAGGACTCGGGCCATGACGTGGTCGCCGGCGTCCGCCACGGCGGCAAGGGTTGGCGCAACGCCACCGCCGACGGCGTCCCGACAGCCGAGCCCTCGGACGCCGTTCGCGGCGCCGACATCATCGCCATCCTGACGCCCGACATGGCGCAGGCCGAGGTCTATCGCGAGATCGTCGAGCCGAACGCAAAGCCCGGCTCGGCCATCCTGTTCGCCCACGGCTTCTCGATCATCTACGGCCGCGTCACGCCGCGGGCCGACATGGATGTCATCCTGGTCGCGCCGAAAGGCCCGGGCGATCTGGTTCGCCGCGAGTACCAGCGAGGCCGTGGCGTGCCCTCCCTGTTCGCCATCGAACAGGATGCGACCGGCAAGGCCCGCGACCGCGCCATGGGCTATGCGAAAGGCAACGGCGGCGCGACCGGCGGCCTGCTGGAGACCACCTTCCGCGAGGAGACCGAGACGGATCTGTTCGGCGAACAGGCGGTCCTGTGCGGCGGGGCCAAGGAGCTGGTCATGTCGGGATTCAACACCTTGGTCGAGGCCGGCTACCAGCCCGAGATCGCCTATTTCGAGTGCATGCACGAGCTGAAGCTGATCGTGGACCTGTTCTACGAGGGCGGCGTCACGCGGATGAACGAGTTCATCTCGGAGACGGCGAAATGGGGCTCGGTCAAGTCGGGTCCGCGCGTCATCAACGACGAAACCCGCGCCCGGATGAAGACAATCCTGGACGAGATCCAGTCGGGCCAGTTCGCCCGCGAATGGATCGAGGAAAACGACGCCGGCAAGCCCCGCTACGACGCCTGGGTCAAGGCCGACGGCGATCAGCCGATCGAACAGACCGGCGCCCGCCTGCGCGAGCGGATGGCCTGGCTGCATGCGCCCAGGACTGCAGAAGCCGCATGAAATCCGGACCGCATGAACTGCAAAGATTTTGATCGCTGAACCGTAATGACCGCAGCCGCCGCCATCAGAGCCATGGACGCAAGCCCGCCTCGCAGCGGCGCGCGCCTGCTCGTCTCGACCCTTGAGCGGCTGGGGGTCGAGGTGGTGTTCGGCTATCCGGGCGGCGCCATCATGCCGGTCTATGACGCCCTGACCGGATCGTCCCTGCGCCACATCCTCGTGCGCCACGAACAGGCCGCCGCCTTCGCCGCCGACGCCTATGCGCGGCGCAGCGGCAAGGTCGGAGTCTGTCTGGCCACCTCGGGTCCGGGGGCCACCAACCTGATCACCGGCATCGCCAATGCGATGATGGATTCCGTCCCGATCGTCTGCATCACGGGCAATGTCGCCCAGGCCGTCATGGGCACGGACGCCTTCCAGGAAATCGACATCCTGGGGGTCACCCTGCCGATCGTGAAGCACAGCATCCTGGTCCGCGATCCGGCGCACGTGCCGGCCGCCGTCGAGGAAGCCTTCCACATCGCCGCCTCGGGCCGCCCCGGGCCGGTCCTGATCGACCTGCCCAAGGACGTCCAGGTCAGCCAGACCAGCGAGGACTTCGGCTTCCGCTATCCCAACGCCATTGTTCCGGTCGACCACGACGCGATCGCCGGGGCCGCCGAGGCGATCCGGCAGGCCGAACGGCCGCTGATCTATGTCGGCGGCGGAGTGAAGATCGGCCGCGCCGTCGACCAGTTGCGCGCCTTCGCCGATGCGACCGGCATTCCATCGGTCTCGACCCTGAACGCCCTGGGCACGATCCCGACGGACGCGCCGGGCGCCCTGGGCATGCTGGGCATGCATGGCACGCGCGGGGCCAATGAGGCGGTTCAGGAAGCCGACCTGCTGATCGTCTTCGGCGCCCGGTTCGACGACCGCGCGACCGGCAAGCTGGCCGAGTTCGCCCCCCACGCCCGTGTCGTCCATTTCGACATCGACGCGTCGGAGATCGGCAAGCTGCGCCAGACCCAGGTCGCGGTCGCCGGCGAACTGCCCGCGGGGATCGCGGCCCTGACCGCGCATCTGGCCCCGACGCCGCTGCGGATCGACCCGTGGATGATGCGCTGCGCCGTCCGCGCCGCGCGGACGGGCTTCCGCTACGACGCTCCCGGCGAGGGGGTCTACGCCCCTGCCCTGCTGAAGGCGATTTCGGAGGCGGCGGGCGACGACTTCGTCGCGGCCTGCGACGTCGGCCAGCACCAGATGTGGGCGGCCCAGCACTGTCGCTTCGCCAGGCCGGAAGCCCACATCACCTCCGGCGGGCTGGGGTCCATGGGCTTCGGCCTGCCGGCGGGGATCGGGGCCAAGCTGGCCGATCCGGACGCGACTGTGGTCGTCATCGCCGGCGACGGCGGCTTCATGATGAACATCCAGGAGCTGGCGACGCTGCGCCGCTACGGCGTGGTCGTGAAGATCCTGCTGCTGGACAACAGCTCCCTGGGCCTGGTCCGCCAGTGGCAGGAGCTGTTCTTCAACCAGAACTATTCCGAGGTCGACCTGTCCGACAATCCGGACTTCGTCCGCGTGGCCGAAGCCTTCGGCGTCGAGGCCTTTCGGATCAGCCGGCGCGAGGAGGTCGAGGCCGGGATCGCCCGCCTGCTGGCCGCCGACGGCCCCTGCCTCGCGCACGTGATCATCGATCCCCGGGAGAACGTGTGGCCGCTGGTCCCGCCCGGAAAGAACAACGCCGAAATGATGGAAGGCGCCTGACATGACCCAGACCCTGCACCTGCACATCGACCGCGCCGACGGTTCGCTCCAGCGGCTGATCGGCCTCGTCGAGCGCCGCGGCTTCCACATCGACGGCCTGTCCCTGAGCGACGACGGCGCCGGACGCCGGGTCGAGATGGCCGTGCGCGGCCGCGACGTCGCGCGCTGCCCCGAAACCCTGGGCCGCCAGATCGACAAGCTGTTCGGCGTCACCCGGTTCACCGCCCCTCACCCCGAGAGGGTCGTATGAGCCGGATCGCGAAGGTCGTCGCGGCCGATCCGAACCGGGTCATCGTCTTCGACACCACCCTGAGGGACGGCGAACAGGCCCCCGGCTTCTCCATGTCGCCCGCCGACAAGGTGCGGCTGGCGCATGTCCTGGCGGCGCTCAACGTCGATGTGGTCGAGGCCGGCTTCGCCGCCGCCTCGCCCGGCGACGAGGAGGCGGTGCGCCGCGTGGTCGGCGAGGTCGAGGGCCCCGTGTTCTGCTCGCTGGCCCGCGCCAACGAGGCAGACATCGACGCGGCATACCGCGCCCTGAAGGGAACGGAGGAACGGCGCTGCCACGTCTTCCTGGGAACCAGCCCCATCCACCGCTCCGCGAAGCTGAAGATGTCGAAGGCCGAGGTGCTGGCCGCCGCCGGACGCGCGGTCGCCTATGCCCGCACCCTGTTCGAGGACGTGGAGTTCAGCCCCGAAGACGCCATCCGCACCGAACCGGAATTCCTGGCCGAGGTCTGTGAGGTCGCCGCCGCCGCAGGCGCTGCCACGCTGAACATCCCCGACACCGTCGGCTATTCCACGCCGGGCGAGATCGGCGACATCTTCCGCAACCTGATCGCGACTGTCCGCGAACGCTTTCCGCAGGTCGTCTTTTCAGCCCACTGCCACGACGACCTGGGCATGGCCGTCGCCAATTCCCTGGCGGCCGTCGAGGCCGGGGCGCGTCAGGTCGAGGGCGCCATCAACGGCATCGGCGAACGGGCCGGCAACGCCTCGATCGAGGAGATGGTCATGGCGATCCGAACCCGTTCGGATCGCTACGCCCTGGCCACTGGCGTGGACGCGACCCAGCTGGTGCGGGCCAGCCGCCTGCTGAGCGAGATCACCCATACGCCGGTGGTCCGCAACAAGGCCATCGTCGGTCTGAACGCCTTCGCCCATGAAGCCGGCATCCACCAGCACGGCATGATGGCTGATCCATCGACCTACGAGATCATGCGGCCGCAGGACGTGGGCTTCGAGGGCAGCTGGTTCGTGCTGGGAAAACACTCCGGACGCCATGCCGTCGCCAAACGCGCCGAGGCGCTGGGGCAGCCGCTCAGCGGCCTGCATCTGGCCGCGGCCTTCGCCGGCTTCAAGACCCGCGCCGACCAGATCGGCGAGATCGACGACCGCGAACTGCTGGCCATCGTCGAGGCCGCGCGCCCCGCCACCCGTTACGAGGAGCCCGCCTATGCGGCCGTTGGCTGAACACATCTGGATCAACGGCGAACTGACGCCCTGGGTCGACGCGAAGATCCATGTGATGAGCCACGCGCTCCACTACGGCACCTCGGTGTTCGAGGGCATCCGCGTCTACGACACGCCGGACGGGCCGCGCGGCTTCCGCCTGACCGACCATGTGCGGCGGCTGTTCGACAGCGCGCGCATGTACCATTTCCAGCTGCCCTGGACCGAGGCGGAACTGGTCGAGGCGTGCAAGGCCACGGTCCGCGCGACCGGACTGCGCAGCGCCTACATCCGTCCCATCGCCTTCCTCGGCGCCTGCGGCATGGGGGTGACGCCGAAGCCCGGCGACATGAACATCGACGTCGCCATCGCCGCCTTCCCGTGGGGGGCCTATCTGGGCGAGGAGGCGCTGGAGAAGGGCGTCGACGCCTGCGTCGCCAGCTGGTCGCGCATCGCCCCCAACACCGTGCCCTCGGGCGCCAAGGCGGGCGGCAACTATCTGTCCAGCTATCTGATCGGACGCGAGGCCCGGGTCGGCGGGTTCGGCGAGGGCATCGCCCTGGGCACGGACGGCCGCCTGTCCGAGGGCGCCGGCGAGAACCTGTTCATCGTCAAGGACGGCGAGATCGTCACCCCGCCCGCGGCCGCCTCGATCCTGATGGGGATCACCCGCGACAGCGTGCTGAAGCTGGCGCGGGGCCTGGGGTACGAAACCCGCGAACAGGTGCTGCCGCGCGAGGCCCTGTATGTGGCCGACGAAATCTTCATGACCGGCACGGCCGCCGAGATCACCCCGGTGCGCTCGGTCGACGGCATCGCCACGCGCTGCGCCGGTCCGGGGCCGGTCACAAGGGCGGTCAACGGCGCCTTCCGCGGCCTGTTCGACGGCTCCACGCCGGACCGCTTCGGCTGGCTGGAATCCATCGCGGCGCCCGCGCCGGCCGCCCCCGTTCGGGAGGTCGTGCATGCCTGAGACCCTGTTCGACAAGGTCTGGAACCGGCACGTCGTCACGCCGGAAACGGTCGACACGCCGGGCGTGCTCTATGTCGACCTGCATCTGGTCCATGAGGTGACCAGCCCGCAGGCCTTCAGCGAGATCGAGGCGCGCGGCCTGTCCGTGCGCCGCCCCGACCGCACCTTCGCAACCCTGGACCACTCCACCCCGACCCTGCCCGCCGGCGTCGACGGCGAACGCCCCTATGTGACGCCCGAGGCGCGTTCGCAGGTCGAGCGACTGGAGGCCAACTGCGCCCGGCACGGCATCCGCCTGGCCGGATGGGGCAGCGAGGACCGCGGGGTCGTTCACGTCATGGGTCCCGAACTGGGCCTGACCCAGCCGGGCATGACGGTCGTCTGCGGCGACAGCCATACGGCGACGCACGGGGCCTTCGGGGCCCTGGCCTTCGGCATCGGCACCTCCGAGGTCGGCCATGTGCTGGCGACCCAGTGCCTGCTGCAGCGCAAGCCGAAGACCATGCGGGTGACGGTGACGGGCCGGCTCCAGCCCGGCGTGTCCGGCAAGGACATGGCCCTGGCGATCATCGCCCGGCTGGGGTTCGGCGGCGGCACCGGCCATGTGATCGAATACGCCGGCGAGGCCGTTCGCGCCCTCGACATGGAGGGGCGGATGACCCTCTGCAACATGTCGATCGAGGCGGGCGCCCGGGCCGGCATGATCGCGCCCGATCCGGTGACCGTGGCCTGGCTGCAGGACCGCCGCCACGCGCCGTCGGGCGAGGCCTTCGGACGCGCCGCCGCCAACTGGCTGACCCTCAAGAGCGACCCCGGCGCCGTGTTCGACAGCGAGATCGAGATCGACGGAAACGCGATCCGGCCCATGGCCACCTGGGGCACCACGCCGGACGCGGGCTCACCGGTCGGCGCGCCCGTCCCCGAGCCGCTCGACGCCACCGGCGCGCGGGCGCTGGCCTATATGGGCTTCACCGCGGGTGAGGCGACCACCGGGCACCGGGTCGACGTCGTCTTCGTCGGCTCCTGCACCAACGGGCGGCTGCCGGACCTGCGCGCGGCGGCCGAGGTCCTGCGCGGGCGGAAGGTCAGCGCCGGGGTCCGCATGCTGGTGGTTCCGGGATCGGAGGCCGTTCGCCGCGACGCCGAGGCCGAGGGTCTGGACCGCGTCTTCATCGACGCCGGCGCGGAATGGCGCCTGCCCGGCTGCTCCATGTGCATCGCCATGAACGGAGACTTCGTGGGTCCCGGCCAGCTGGCCGTCTCGACCTCGAACCGCAATTTCGAGGGCCGGCAGGGAAAGGGCGCGCGCACCATCCTGGCCAGCCCCGCCACCGCGGCCGCCAGCGCCGTCGCCGGCGTTCTGACCGACCCCCGCACATATCTGAAGGAGGGCGTCGATGCCTGAACCTCTGCAGGTCCTGACCTCAAAATGCGTGGTGCTCAGCCAGGCCAATATCGACACCGACCAGATCATTCCGGCGCGGTTCCTGACCACGACGTCTCGCGAAGGGTTGGGCAAGGCCGCCTTTTACGACTGGCGCTATGAGGCCGACGGCTCGCCCAGGCCCGAGGCGGTGCTGAACCGGATCGACCCGGGCGAGCGCCGCATCCTGCTGGCAGGTCCCAATTTCGCCTGCGGTTCGTCGCGCGAACACGCGCCCTGGGCCCTGGCCGACTACGGCTTCCGGGCGGTGATCTCGACCTCGATCGCCGACATCTTCACGTCCAACGCCCTCAAGACCGGACTGCTGCCCATCGAAGTGGATCAGGCCGTCTGGGACGATCTGGCCGCCTTCCCCGACCAGCCGGTGACCATCGACCTGGAGGCCGGGGAGATCCGGCGGGGCAACGCCGCCCCGACGCCCTTCACGGTCGAACGGTTCGCGCGCCGCTGCCTGCTGGACGGCGTCGACCCCCTCGGCTGGCTGCAAGCCCGCCTGCCCGACATCGCGGCCTTCGAAGCCGCCCATGAAATGGAAACCGCCTGATGCCCGCTCCCCGCGCCTTCGACATCGTCATCCTGCCCGGAGACGGGGTCGGCCCCGAGGTCACCGCGGCCGCCCAGGCCGTGCTGACCGTCATCGGCGACTTCTTCGAGCACAAATTCCGCTTCCACGAGCACCTGATCGGCGGAGCCGCCATCGACGCGACCGGCGACCCGCTGCCGCCTGAAACGGTCAACGCCTGTCTGGCCGCCGACGCCGTCCTGCTGGGCGCGGTCGGCGGGCCGAAATGGGATGGCGGCGCGCGCCGACCGGAGGAAGGCCTGCTGGGCCTGCGCAAGGCCATGGGGCTGTTCGCCAACCTGCGGCCGCTGCAGGTCTCGCCCGTTCTGGCGCACCGCTCGCCGCTGAAGCGCGAGATCGTCGAGGGCGTCGACCTGATCGTGTTCCGCGAACTGACCGGCGGCGTCTATTTCGGCGAAAAGACCCGCACCGCCGACCGCGCCACCGACCTGTGCGTCTACACCACGCCCGAGATCGAGCGCATCGCCCGGGCCGCCTTCCGCACCGCCCAGCAGCGCCGCGGCAAGGTCACCTCGGTCGACAAGGCCAATGTCATGGAGACCAGCCGCCTGTGGCGCGAGGTCGTGACCCGCATCCACGCCGAGGAATTCCCCCGCGTCGAGCTGGAGCACGCCCTGGTCGACTCCATGGCCATGCACCTGATCCGCAAGCCGCGCGAATACGACGTCATCCTGACCGAGAACATGTTCGGCGACATCCTGTCGGACGAGATCTCGGTGCTGGGCGGGTCCATCGGCCTGCTGCCCTCGGCCTCGCTGGGCGAGAGCGGCCCGGGCCTGTTCGAACCCATCCACGGCTCGGCGCCCGACATCGCCGGTCAGGACAGGGCCAATCCGGTCGGAACCATCCTGTCGGCGGCCCTGATGCTGCGTCACAGCCTGGGTCTGGAGGACGAGGCCGCGTCGATCGAGGCCGCCGTGGCCGCGGTGCTGTCGGCGGGCGCCGTGACCACGGACCTGGGCGGGTCGCTGGGCACCCGCGCCGCCGCCATCGCGGTGATCGACGGGCTGCGCGCCATCCATTGGGCCGCCGCGCATCGCGTCCAGATGCACTGGGCCTGAACCATGACGAGCAGATCCGTGTCGTTCAGGGCGCACTTTTCAGGGATGATCCGGCCAAAGGCGCAAAGACTTGCCCTTTCCAGCAAGATTCTTGCCCGTCGGCTTGACGGGCACGCCCTTCGTCCCGCAGCCTGCCTCATCGTTTTCAACGTGAGCCTGGTCTCTTGAACCGTTCCGCCGCCCTCCTCGCCGCCCGTCCGACCGCCTCGCGCGGCGGCATGGCGCTGCGCGTCGGCGCGCCCGGCTCGACCATGACCATCACCACCATCACCACGCCCATGGCGGGGACAGGTTAGCGCGCACCAGGACTCAGGATCGCCCCGACCCAACCCCGCCCGGACCCCCGGGCGGGGTTTTTCATTTCCGCCCTCCCCTCTCCCCATCATTCCGAAAGTCACCATCATGCCCGGCCTCGCCATCCTCCATTCCAGGCTCCTCCCCGTCGAGCCCCCCGACCTCGACCGCCCGGTCGTGGTGATGAAGTTCGGCAGTTCGGTCCTGGCCAGTCCGGCGGACGCGCCCGCCGTCGCGTCCGACATCTACGCCGAGGTCCGCCGCGGCCGGCGGGTCGTCGCGGTGGTCTCAGCCTTCGCCGGCGAAACCGACCGGCTGCTCGGCGAGGCGCGCTCGCTCGGCCTCGCCCATGACAATCCGCTGCTGCCCGCCTATGTCGTCCAGGGCGAGGAGCGGTCCGCCGCCCTCGCCGCCCTGGCCTGCGACCGCATCGGCCTCAGCGCCACGACGCTGTCGGTGCGCGATCTCGGCATCGTCGCCGAAGGGCCCTCCGAACATGCCCGCCCCGTCGCCCTGGATCGCAACGCCCTGGAGCTCGCGCTCGAGCAGCACGAGGTCGTCGTGGTTCCCGGTTTCGGCGCCCTGTCTTCAGACGGCCGTGTCGTATTGATGGGGCGCGGCGGCTCTGACCTGACGGCGCTCTTCCTCGCCGCCGAACTGGGGCTGGACCACGTCCAGCTGGTGAAGGACGTCGACGGGCTCTACGACCGCGATCCCAACCTCGACCCGGACGCCCGGCGCTACGACCAGGCCAGCTGGGCCGAGGCGAAGGCGCTGGGCGGGGGTCTGGTCCAGCCGGACGCGCTGGACCTGGCCGAGGCGCGCCGCCTGCGCGTAGAGGTTCGCAACCACGCCGACGGCCACCGGACGATCATCGGCGCCGACAGCGCCCCGCCGCGCCCGGTCCAGCCGTCCCGCCCGCTCAGGGTCGCCGTCGCCGGTTGCGGCGTGGTCGGCGGCGGCGTCCTGGCCCGGCTGATGGGCGACCGGCGCTTCGAGATCGTAGGCGTGCTGGTGCGCGACCCCGCCAAGCCCCGGGATGTGCCCGGCGTGTCGGCGGCCGACCTTGCGCCCCTGGTCGTCGCAGACGCATCCGCACTGCTGGACCGACGACCCGACATCCTGCTGGAGGCTCTGTCCGAGGCGGAGGCCGGTCACGCCCTGATCCACGCCGCCCTTCAGCGCGGCGTGGACGTGGCCAGCGCCAACAAACAGGCCGTCAGCCGTGACCCCGCCGGACTGCTGGCCCTCGCCGCAGCGAACGGCGCGAAACTGCTCTGGTCCGCCTCGGTCGGCGGCGGCGCACCGATGATCGAGACCCTGCGCGCGGCGCGTTCCGACGGTCCCATCCTGGCCTTCGAGGCCGTGCTGAACGGCACGGTCAACTTCATGCTCGAACGGCTGGGCGCCGGCGCGCCGTTCGACGTCGCCCTGGCGGAGGCGCGGGCGGCAGGGTTCGCCGAGGAGGACCCCTCCTCCGACCTCGAAGGGTTCGACGCCGTCGCCAAGGTCCGCCTGCTGGCCTTCGAAGCCTTCGGGCTGATGCCGGACGCGGCCGGGATTCCGCGAGACATCCTGTCGGCCGCCAGTCTTCCGTCTCCTGACCTGCGGCAGCTGTGTCGCTGCCGTATGGACAACGGCCGATTGGTCGCCGAGGTTCGTCTGGCGGCGGGCTCGGACCCCGTGTTCGCCGCCTTGAAGGGAGAGGGCAACGCCTTGAAGGTCATCGCCGCCGATGGATCCGTTGTGCGTTGCCGGGGCCGCGGCGCGGGACGCTGGGCGACGGCGGAGAGCCTGCTGGCCGACCTGTCCGATCTCGCCGCGCGCCGGCTCGCGCATCGGGTCGGCTGATGGCGGTGTTCACCCCGGTCGAGGAGGCCGACGCCGAGCCCTTCATTCGACGCTTCGGCCTCGGACCGTTGCGCGCGCTGACGCCGATCGCGGAAGGGGTCGAGAACACCAACTATCGGCTGGACACCGACCAGGGACGGTTCGTCCTGACCCTGTTCGAGGGCCGGACGAACGAGGCCGCCCTGCCCTTCTGCCTCGGCCTGTCCGCCCATGCGGCGAACCACGGCCTGCCCTGCGCCCGACCGCTGACCGACGATGACGGCCAGGCCGTGGGTCGTCTCAATGAAAGGCCGGCCGCCATCCTCGAATGGCTTCCCGGCGACTGGAAACGGACCCCCGCGCTGGCGGATCAGACCGCCGCCGGAGCCCTGCTCGCCCGCCTGCATGCGGCCGGCGCCGACTTCCCGCTGACTCGCCCGAACCCGGTGGGTCGCTACGCCCGGCGCGCCCTGTTCGAGCACTGTCAGGTGCGCGCGACCGCAATGGACCGGCCCTTGCTCGATCGCCTGGAGCCCTGGATCGAGGAACGCGTCTCCGATGCCGGCCCCGCCCTGCCGACGGGGCCGATTCATGGCGACTATTTCCCTGACAACCTGCTGTTCGACGGCGGTGCGCCGAGCGGCCTGATCGACTTCTATTTCGCCTGCACCGACGTTCTCGCCTACGACCTCGCCATCGCCCTCTCCGCCTGGGGTTTCGACGCCTCCGGCGCCCCGCTGCCGGACGCGATCGCGGCCTTTCAGTCCGGGTATGAATCGGTTCGCCCGCTGAGCCCCGCCGAGCGCGCGGCCCTGCCCGGACTCGGCGCCGTCGCGGCCGTGCGCTTCACCCTGACGCGTCTGCACGACCGGCTGTTCCACGACTCCCGCGCCCTGGTGACGCCCAAGGACCCCGTGCCCTTCCTGCGTCGCCTCGACTGGTGGACCGGACAGCTGATGGCCGCCTGAGTTCAGCCGATGGCGGCGAGCACCTCGGCCAGGGTCGGATCCACGACGTCGAACACCTCGCTCCGGCCTTCCAGACCTTCCAGCTGCGGCGGCCGTTCCGGCGCGAACCCCAGGGCGGCCTCGACCGCCTCCGGAAATTTGGCCGGGTGCGCCGTCGACAGCGCGACCACGGGCCCCGCGGACCGGTCAAGCCGCCGCGCGGCGTGCAGGGCGACCGCCGTATGCGGGCAGATCACCCGTCCCGCCGCGGCCCAGGTCCGCGCGATCTCGGCCGCCGTTTCCGCCTCGCTGACCGAGACGGCGGACACCTCGCGGCGCAGGGCCGTCAGCAGGTCGCCCGGCAGGGTCATGCGTCCATGGCGGGCGAAGTCCTCGAACAGGCCGCGGGTCAGGGCGCTGTCGCGGCCCGAGGCCTCGAACACCAGCCGCTCGAAATTCGACGGCGCCTGCACGTCCATGCTGACGCTTGCGGTCGGCACGGCCTGGACCCGCTCATAGACGCCGGTCTCCAGCGCCCGCACGAGGGCGTCGTTCCGGTTGGTGGCCGCCACCAGTCCGCCCATGGGCAGGCCCATTCGCCGGGCCGCCCAGCCGGCGAAGGCGTCGCCGAAATTGCCGGTCGGGACCACATAGGTCGCTTTGGGCGCAGACCCTCCAAGCGCTCGCGCCGCGCCGGCGTAGTAGGGAATCTGCCCCGCCAGCCGCGCCCAGTTGATCGAGTTCACCGAGCTGACCCGCCGCCCGGCCGTCAGGGCGCGATGGGCCAGCAGACCCTTCACCAGACGCTGGCAGTCGTCGAAATCGCCCCGCACCGCGAGGTTGAGCACATTGGATGAGCCGGTCGTGGTCATCTGCAGACGCTGCACCGGCGACACCCGCCCCAGCGGATGCAGCACCACCAGCTCGATCCGGTCCAGGCCGCCGAAGGCCCGCACCGCGGCGGCGCCCGTATCGCCGCTGGTCGCGGTGACCAGCAACAGCCGCTCGCCCCGCTTGGCCAGCGCCGCCTCGGCCAGGACGGCCGCCATCTGCATGGCGTAGTCCTTGAACGCCGCCGTGGGGCCGTGGAAAAGCTCGAGTACGAACAGGCCCGGCTCCAGCTCGACCAGAGGCGTCGTCTCCGGATGCAGGAACTGGTCCGTCAGCCGCGCCGTGGCGCGATCCACCGTCCCGGCCTCCAGGGCCTCGCCGACGAACGGCGTCAGAATGGCGCTCGCCAGTTCGGCGGTTCCGCCCGACGCAGCCCGCAGCCCGGACAGGTCCGGCCAGCGCGCCGGAACATAGAGCCCGCCGTCCGGCGCAACGCCCGCCAGCAGCGCGCCGACGAAATCCACTTCCGGCGAAGACCCGCGCGTACTGACGTAGGCGGGGAAGGACGAGGCGGCCATCAACATTCCATCGGGCCATGCGCGGCCACGGGCATTTGATCGCCTCCCCCGGAGCGATGCAACAGCCGGGGACGATGCGACATCGTCGGCCCGACAATAATCGCCGCAGCGACCCGACAAGGCCACGGCGCGCCTTGGCATTCCCCGGCGCGGCGCCCATGCTGGCGACATGGCTTCCTCCTCCACATCCTCGCCCGAGGTCAGCGCCCGGGACGCCGGCCAGGCCCTGGCCGCCGCGCGCCGGGTGGTGGTGAAGATCGGCTCTTCGCTGCTCGTCGATTCCGCGCACGGGGCTGTCGATACGGCCTGGATCGACGCCATGGCGGGAGACGTCGCCCGGGTCCGCGCGGCGGGCAAGGCGGTCATCATCGTCTCGTCCGGCGCGGTGGCCTTGGGTCGTCGACGCCTCGGCCTCTCCGCCGGCGCGCGGCTGGACGAAAAACAGGCGGCGGCCGCCGTCGGGCAGTCGATGCTGATGCAGGCGTGGTCCGCGGCCCTCGCGACCCACGGCCTCGTCGCGGGCCAGGTGCTTCTGACCCGGGAAGACACCGAGCGCCGCCGGCGCTGGCTGAACGCCCGCGCCACCGTCGAGGCGCTTCTGACGCTGGGCGTTGTGCCGATCGTCAATGAGAACGACACCGTGGCGACCGAGGAAATCCGCTACGGCGACAACGACAGGCTCGCCGCCCGCACCGCCCAGCTCGCAAGAGCCGATCTGCTGGTGCTCCTGTCCGACGTCGACGGCCTCTACACCGCCGATCCGCGCCGCGACCCGGACGCGACCCACATTCCTTTCCTGGCTGACCTGACCCCCGAAGCCGTTGCGGCCGCCGAGGGGCCGAATGCCCAGACCGGCGTCGGCTCCGGCGGCATGGTCACCAAGCTGATGGCCGCCCGCATCGCGCGTTCGGCCGGCTGTTCGACCGTGATCCTGTCCGGCGCGACCCATGCGCCGCTGACCGTCCTGGAGCAGGGCGGCCGGGCCACCCTCATCGCCGCCCCGGGCACGCCGATGACGGCCTACAAGCAGTGGATCGCCGGAAGTCTCGAGCCCGCCGGCGTGCTGGTGGTGGACGACGGCGCAGCGGCCGCGCTCGGTCAGGGCAAGAGCCTGTTGGCCTCGGGCGTTTCCGAAGTCCGGGGCGACTTCGACGCCGGCGACTGCGTGCAGGTCGTCGGTTCCTCCGGACTGCTCGGCGTGGGCCTGGCCGCCTACGCCGCCGCCGACTGCCGCCGGATCCAGGGCCGAAACAGCCGCGATTTCGAGATGCTTCTGGGCTGGAAAGGTCCCGGCGTCGCGATCCACCGCGACGACCTGGTGCTGGGCCGATGACGACGATCGAGCGCGAAATCCAGGCCATGGGCGACCGCGCCCGCGTCGCCTTCGACGCCGTGCGCACCTTGGGCGCCGACACCCGCACCGCCGCCCTTCACGCCATGGCGAGGGCGCTGGACCGCAACAGCGACGCCATTCTCGCGGCCAACGCCGGCGATGTCGGTCGTGCGCGTCGCGGCGGGACGGCCGAAGCCATGATCGACCGTCTGGCGCTGAACCCCGAGCGCGTAGCGGGGATGGCCGCCGCCGTGCGGGACATCGCGCGCCAGCCCGACCCCCTCGGCGTCGAGGACGAACGCTGGACGCCGCCCAGCGGTCTCGACATCGCCCGTGTCCGGGTGCCGATCGGTGTCCTGGCGGTCATCTACGAGAGCCGGCCCAATGTCACCGCCGACGCCGCGGCCCTGTGCGTGCGCTCCGGCAACGCCCTGATCCTCCGCTCCGGTTCGGCCGCCCTGGCCAGCGCCGCCGCGATCCACGCCGCCATCGTGGAGGGACTGATCGAGGCCGGCCTGCCCGGCGATCTGGTGCAGCTGGTCGACACGCCCGACCGCGCCGCCGTGGGCGCCCTTCTGACGGGGTTGAACGGCGCGGTCGACCTGATCGTCCCGCGCGGCGGCCGCAGCCTCGTGGAGCGGATCCAGCGCGAGGCCCGCGCCCCCGTCCTGGGGCATCTGGAGGGGCTGTGCCACACCTACCTCCACGCCGCAGCCGATCCCGGGAAGGCGCGCAGGATCGTGTTGAACGCCAAGATGCGCCGGGTCTCCGTCTGCGGCGCGACCGAGACCCTGCTGGTCGATGCCTCGGTTGCGGAAGGCCTGCTGCGGCGCGTCGCCGATGATCTGCTGGCCGCCGGCTGCACCCTGCGCGGCGACGCGCGGACATGCGCCATCGTGCCCGAGGCGACCCCCGCCGTGGAAGCCGACTGGACCACCGAATATCTCGCCCCGATCCTCGCCGTCCGCGTGGTGGACGGACTGCCCGACGCCCTGGCGCACATCGCCCGCCATGGCTCGGGTCACACCGACGCCATCGTGACCGAGGACCCGGTCGCCGCCGCCGAGTTCCTCGACCGGGTCGACAGCGCCATCGTCATGCACAACGCCTCCACCCAGTTCGCCGATGGCGGCCAGTTCGGTTTCGGCGGCGAGATCGGGATCGCAACGGGCCGTTTGCATGCGCGCGGCCCGGTGGGCGCGGCCCAGCTCACCACCTACAAATACGTCGTCCGCTCCGAGGGGGCAGCCCGCCCCTGATCGCGGGCGAACCGCTCGATCCGGAACGGCGAAAGGTCGATCGCCGGATCGCGGTCCTGGGCCAGGGATGCGGTCAGCTCGGCCGTGACCGCCGCCATGGTCAGGCCGAGGTGCTGGTGCCCGAAGGCGTAGAGGATGCGCGGGTCGCTCTCCAGCCGTCCGATCGCGGGCAGATAGTCGGGCAGAGTGGGCCGCGGCCCGACCCAGCGGTCCGGCTGAGGCGAGAACCGGATGCCGAGATCGGCCAGCCGCCGTTCCAGCACCCGCCATTTGCGAGGGTCGCCGGGTGCGTCGGGCGCGCCGAACTCGACGAAGCTGGAGGCGCGCAGACCGCTGGTGAAGCGCGACACGACCATCGACTGTTCCTCGAACACCGTCGGCGGCAGAGCCTCATCCCAGCCGTGATCGGCGCTCTGCACCGAATAGCCGCGCTCGGCGATCACCGGGGCCTCGACGCCGAGGTCCCGCATCAGACGCCCGGCCCAGGCGCCCGCCGCGACCAGCGCCCCCTCGGCTTCACGCACGCCGCCGCCTTCCAGATGGGCGACAACCCGTCTGCCCGCGGCGAGCCGGGCGACGCGGGCGTGCGCCACTTCGCCGCCGCGCGCCCGGAAGGCGGTCATCAGGGCGTCGCGAGCGGCCTGGGGCTCGCTGACCTGGGCGGTGCCTGAGAAGCGGATGCCCGCGACGGGCGGCCTCGCCATCACCGCCCCATAGGCCGCGAGGTCGTGCGCGCTCATGGAACGGAAGGCGGCGCTGCCGGTCGCGGCATTCTCCCAGCCACGCAGCCCCCGTTCGGCGGCCCGCGGCGACATCCAGACCACGGCGTGACCGTCGCGTCCTACGACCTCGGGCGCGCCCGAGAACGCCGCCAGTCTTCGCCAGGCCGGCAGGGCCTGCGCCAGAATCGCCGTCAGGGCGGCCTGCCCCCTGGCGTGACGATCAGGGTCGGACGCCGCGATGAACCGAAGCGCCCAGGGCGCCCAGACGCCGATGTCCCGCCAGCGAAAATCCAGCGGCCCGCCCAGTCCGAACAGCCGCGCCGGAAAGGTTCTCAGGCTCTCGCGCGAGGCCAGCGGCGAGACCTGTTCGGCGGCGATATGGCCGATGTTGCCGAACGAGGCCGCGCGCCGGGGATCGCCCGGATCGATCAGGGTCACGGCGAAACCCGCGGCTTGCAGGCGCAGCGCCGAGGCGGCGCCGACCAGACCGCCGCCGATCACGAGATAGGACTTCGGCTGCATCGGCCCGCGTTGCCTCGACCTGAAGATCGTATACGATAGTGACTCAGCTTGCTGGAAGCGAGGGCCGGATGTCGATTTCCTGGGAGGGCGTGATCCCCGCCGCCACGACGCAGTTCGCGGCGGACTTCTCGGTCGATTTCGAGGCCACGGCCACGGTGCAGGACGGGCTGATCCGCGACGGCGTCCACGGCCTGATCGTCATGGGCACAGTGGGGGAAAACAACTCGCTGGACGCCGACGAGAAGCGTGCGGTTCTGGCGGCGACCGTCAGGACGGTGGCGGGACGGATCCCGGTTATCGCGGGCGTGGCCGAACTGGACACCCGCCGCGCGGCGGCCTTCGCCCGCGACGCCGAGGCGATCGGGGCTGACGGCCTGATGGTCCTGCCGGCCATGGTCTATGTCCCGACCCAGGCCGAACTCGCCGCCCACTTCCGGACGGTCGCCGAGTCCACCGGCCTACCGATCATGCTCTACAACAACCCCCCGGCCTATCGCGTCAGCATCGGCTTCGAGGCGCTGCACGCCCTGTCGGACCTGCCCAATATCGTCTGCGTCAAGGAAAGCGCCCCGGACACGCGGCGCTTCACCGACCTGCTCAGCGAGTTCGGCGATCGCTATGTGCTGTTCGCCGGGCTGGACGATGTGGCGCTGGAGGGTCTGATGCTGGGCGCCCGGGGCTGGGTCTCGGGCCTGACCAACGCCTTCCCGAAGGAGTCGCTGGCCCTCTGGGACGCGTTCAGGCGCGGCGACATGGCGAAGGCGATGGCGATCTATCGCTGGTTCATGCCCCTGCTCCATCTCGACGCCGACCATGACCTGGTCCAGTCGATCAAGCTGGCCGAACAGATCATGGGCCGGGGTCACGAACGCGTCCGCCCGCCCCGCCATCCGCTGGTCGGCGCCCGCCGGGCCGAGGTCGTCGCCATGGTCGAGAAGGCCGCCGCCACCCGGCCGGTCCTGTAGCAATGGCGCGGCACGTCTTCCGCTGCATCGACGGCCATACCGCCGGCAATCCCGTGCGGCTGGTGACCGAAGGCGCGCCGGAGCTCAGAGGCGACTCCATGAGCGCGCGGCGGCAGGACTTCCTCGCCCGCTACGACTGGATCCGCACCGGCCTGTGCTTCGAGCCGCGCGGCCATGACATGATGAGCGGCGGGTTCCTCTATCCGCCGACCACCGCCGGGGCCGACACCGGCATCCTGTTCATAGAGACCAGCGGCTGCCTGCCCATGTGCGGGCACGGGACGATCGGCATCGTCACCTTCGCGCTCGAACATGGCCTGATCGCGCCGCGCACGCCCGGCAAGGTCGTCGCCGAAGTCCCCGCCGGCGTGATCGAGCTGGACTATGTGCAGGACGGCGCCCGCGTCCGGTCGGTGCGCATCCGCAACGTCGTCTCCTGGCTGGAGCGGCAGGGGATCGAGATCGAGGTTCCCGACTTCGGCCCGCTGACGATCGATGTCGCCTATGGCGGCAATTTCTACGCCATTATCGAGCCCCAGGGCGCCTATGCCGGGCTGGACGACCTCGGCGCCGCCCGCATCCTGCAGCTGTCTCCGGTCATCCGAAATCTGGTGCGCGCGGCCTTCACCCCCGTGCATCCCCTCGATCCCACAATCCGCGGCGTCTCCCATCTGCTGTGGACCGACAAGCCCAGGGGTCAGGGCGCCCATGGCCGCAACGCCGTCTTCTATGGCGACAAGGCCATCGACCGCAGCCCTTGCGGCACCGGCACCTCGGCGCGGCTGGCCCACCTGCACGCCACAGGCCGCCTGCCCGTCGGTCAGGCCTTCGTCCACGAAAGCTATATCGGCAGCCGGTTCATCGGCCGGGTCGAGGCCGAGACCACGATCGGCGGCCGGCCGGCCATCGTTCCCTCGGTCGAGGGCTCGGCCATCGCCACCGGCCTGAACGAAATCTGGATCGACGACGAGGACGTCTTCGCCCACGGCTTTCAGGTGGTCTGAGGATGGCGACGCGCGCCCCCCGCCTCCTGCCCGATCAGGTCTTCGCCGAGGCCCGCGAACGCATCCTTTCCGGCCGCCTGCCGGCCGATGCGCCGATCCGCCAGGACGCCCTCGCGCTGGAGCTGGGCGTAAGCAAGATTCCCCTGCGCGAGGCCCTGGCGCGGCTGAAAAGCGACGGCCTGGTCGTCTCCCATCCCAATCGCGGATTCATCGTCCGGCCTCTGTCGCGCGCCGACGCCGAGGATGTGTTCGACCTGCGCCTGCGCATCGAACCCAATGCCTGCGTCCTGGGTTCGCTCGGGGCGGATCAGGCCGCGCACGACGCCGCCCGCGCGGCCTTCGACGCGCTCGACGCCGCACTGCGGAACGGTCTAGCCGACGTCGGACGCCGCAACCGCGAATTCCATCTGGCCCTGGTCCGGCCCTCTGGCCGGGGCGTCACGGTCGAGACCGTCGACCGGCTTCTGGCCCTGTCCGAACGCTATGTGCGGGTGCATCTCGGCGAGCACCGCCGGCTGGACCGCGCCAGCCACGAGCACGAGACCCTGTTGAACGCATGGCTGGACCGCCGGACCGAAACCGTGCGCCGCGAGGCCCGCACGCACATCCGCGCGACCCTGGTCGACCTGCGCGCCCAGTTGCCGGAGGCCTAGGCCGCCGGCCAGGCCGGCACGTCGGCGAAGGGGTCGTCCAGACTATGCTGCGGCCGGGTGAACCATTCGGGACCCGCGTCGGTCATGTGGAAATGGTCCTCCAGACGCACGCCGAAACGCCCCGGAACGACGATCATCGGTTCGTTCGAGAAACACATGCCGGTCGCCAGCGGGGTCGTATCGCCCCTGACCAGATACGGCCCCTCGTGGATATCCAGGCCGATGCCATGGCCGGTGCGGTGCGGCAGGCCCGGCAGCCGGTAGTCCGGGCCGAAGCCGTCCGCCTCCAGCGATCGCCGCGCCGCCGCATCGACCGCCTCGCAAGCGACCCCGGGGCGGGCCGCCTCGAAGGCCGCGGCCTGGGCCCGCTTCTCGGCCTCCCACACGGTCCGCACCTCCGCCGTCGCCTCGCCGAACACATAGGTCCGCGTGATGTCCGAGCTGTAGCCGTCGATCCGCGTACCGGTGTCGATCAGCACCACATCGCCCTGCGTCAGGGCCCGGTCGCCCTCGCCGCCGTGCGGCAGGGAGGTGTCCTCGCCGAAGGAGACGATGCAGAAGGAATTGCCGGATCCGCCCAGGGCGCGATGCTGGTCGTCGATGAAGCGAACCACCTCCGAGGCGCGCTGACCGGCGCGAAGCTGCTCATGGGCGCGGCGGTGGACCTCGAGCGTGATCGCCTTGGCGTAGCGCATCAGGGCGATCTCGGCGGGCGACTTCCGGCTCCGCAGGGCATGGATCATCGGGGCGGCGTCCAGCAGGCGCGCGTCGTCGATCTCGGCCCTCAGGCTGCGGTACATGGCCAGGGTGATGCGCTCGTCGACGGCCAGCCGGCCCGTCGGCCCGATCCGGTCGGCGACCAGCCGCCACGGGCTCTGGTCCTCCTCCCATGTCAGGATGTCGCCCGGCAGGCTGATCAGGCCCTCGACCTTCTCCAGCTCGAAGCGCGGCGTGACGTAGTCCAGCCCGCCCGAGGCGTGGACCACCGCCCCCACCAGCCGCTCGGACGGATACCAGTCCAGACCGGTGAAATAACGCAGGCTGGAGGTCGAACCCAGCAGCACGGCCTCGACCCCGGCCGCCTCCATGCCGCGTCTCAAGCTGCTCAGGCGGGTCTGTCGTTCGGCCGCCCCGATCGGGGACGGAGCCGATCCTGCAACGTTCGCCATGGCCGTCTCGCCCTTCATCCGATTGAGTATCGTATACGATCGTGCTCAGTTGGGGACGGAGCGGCAAGGGGGGAAGACCTTGGTCCTGACAATTCTGCTGACGGCCCTGGCCGTGCTGGCGACCGCCTTTGTCGTAGTGTTGGGACGGGCCGCCTTGAAGCGCGGAACGGGCGCCCCTGGCCCGGAAGCGATCATTCTCGGCGCGGTCGCCAACTTCTTCGACACGCTCGGCATCGGCTCCTTCGCCCCCACCACCGCCTGGCTGCGGTTCCGCCGGATGACGCCTGACAGCTTCATTCCCGCGACGCTGAACGTCGGCCGCGCCCTGCCCACCATGGTGCAGTCGGCGGTGTTTCTGGTGCTGCTGGGCGTGCACGTCGACCCGATGCTGCTGGTGTCCTGCATCGTCGCCGCGGTCGTCGGCGCCGTGGTCGGAGCGCCGCTGATGGTCCGGGCGCCGGTCCGCGTCGTGCAGGGCGTGGTGGGCGTCGCCCTGGTGATCGCCGCCGCCCTCTACGCCATGAGCAACCTCGACCTGATGCCGATCGGCGGGACCGCGGCGGCGCTGGAGCCTCGCCTGCTCTGGATCGCCGTCGCCGCGCATTTCGTCATGGGCATGCTGATGGCCTTCGGGATCGGCCTCTACGCCCCTTCCCTGATCCTGCTGAGCCTGCTGGGCCTGGACCCGCGCCTGGCCTTCCCGGTGATGGCGAGCGCCTGCGCCTTCCTGATGCCGACGACCGGCTTCCGCTACATCCATGCCGAGCGTATCGACCTGCGGATCGTGATCGGCATCGCCCTGGGCGGCGTTCCGGCCGTTCTGGTCGCCGCCTTCGTGGTCAAGGAGATGCCCATCGAGCCGTTGCGCTGGGCGGTCGTGATTGTGGTTCTCTACGCCGCCGCCCTGTTGTTGCGGGCGGCGGCCCGGAAGGACTGAGACGTCCGGTGAGATTTCGACGAAACCAGTATTCCGCGAACCGGCGTTCCGCCGACGGAGCAGCCGGGCCGGATTTCGCTCTCCGGACGGGCTACACCGTTCATGTTTCGCTGTTTTTCAATCCGGAATGACCACGTCAGGTTGACGGACTTCCTCCGCACGACCAGTCTGCGCGTGGCGTGGAATCTGGGTCCGGGGTGAGGCGATAGTGGTCGAGGGGCCTGGGACTGCGGCGGCGACGAGCGCGCTGGCCGCCGATGACAGGCTTGCCCGCGCGCACGCCCGCCTGACGGCCGACGGCGCGCTCCAGTTCGACCGCACGGGCTTTCAGCCACCCGAGATTCCCGGATGGCTGCGCTGGCTCGGCGAGCTGCTGAACTTCATCGCTCCCGCCCTGAAGTACATCTTCTGGGGCGGGCTGATCCTGATCGTGGCCCTGCTTCTGTTCGCCATCGGGCGGGAACTGCTGAAGCTGAGGGCGGGTCCCGGCAAGGCGGCCTCCCTTCCCTCCGAGCCGCAGCCCGAATGGCGGCCCGGTCCCGCCATGGCTCGCGATCTTCTGGCCCAGGCCGACGCCCTTGCGGCGCGCGGCCTGTTCGCCGAGGCGGCGCATCTGCTGCTGCTCAGAAGCGTCGACGACATCCAGAAGCGCCAGCCCCGGGCGCTGGGTGTCGCCCTGACCACCCGCGAAATCGCTGCCCTGAAAGCGATCCCCGACGCCGCCCGACCGGCCTTCACCCACATCGGGGGTGTGGTCGAACGCAGCCTCTTCGGCGCGGTGCCGGTCAGCGCCACAGAGTTCGCCGACTGCCGCAAGGCCTATGAGGACTTCGCGCTGTTCCGCGAGGCGCGCGCATGAGCCGCTCGTCCCGTCTGGCCGGTCGCGCCTTCTCGCCCATGGCCATGATCATCGTGGCGCTGGTCGGGATGGTGTCGCTGGCCGGCCTCGGCGTTCTGTCGGCCTATGCGCCGGAGTTGCAGAAGGGTGACGACGGCGGGGCCCACGCCCTGTCCAATTCGTCCGTCGGTTTCGGAGGCCTGGCGAAGCTTCTGCCCCTGACCGGCGCGCCCGTCACCCTCAGCCGGGGCCGGCTCGGAGACACCGCGGCCGACAGTCTGGTGATCCTGACCCCGCCCGTCGGCGTCAATCCGGACCAGGTCGGAGACCTTGAGGCGGGCGAGCCGCGGCGGAGTCCACGACGTCGCACGGACCGGCCCTCCGCCCACGCCTCCGTCAATCCGGCCGGCGGTCCGGCGCTGATCATCCTTCCGAAGTGGAGCGCCATGCCCGACAAGGACCGGCGCGGCTGGGTGACCACGACGGGACTCCATTATGAAGGCGCTGTCCTCAGGGTCCTGCCCGAACAATTCGGCAAGGGCGCAAAGCTCGCCCGCCGCACGGGAAGCGCCACGATCAGCCTGCGGCGTCCGAACGGCGCGCCCGTCGGGACGGCCGTGAAGATCGACCAGTTGCAGACGCTGTCGGGGCCGGGTTGGATTCCCGTCGTGACCGACGCCTCGGGCGGAATGGTCGTCGGCATGAAGGAGGGCACCTGGACCTATGTCCTGGCCGATCCCGATTTCCTCAACACCCAGGGCCTGAAGACCCTGGCGGGCGCGCGCACCTCCATCGCCATGCTGGACCTGCTCCGGGCCCGGGGCGCTCCGGTGATCCTCGACCTGACCCTGCACGGCTTCCAGCGCACCCGGAACGTTCTGCGCCTGCTGCTGGAACCGCCGTTGCTGGGCCTGACGCTGCTGCTCGCGGCGGTCGCCGTGCTGGCGGGACTCCAGGCCGCCGTACGCTTCGGTCCGGCCCACGAGGTCGGTCGAAAACTGGCTCTCGGCAAACAGGCCCTCGCCGACAATACCGCCGGGCTGGTGCGGCTCGCCCGGCGCGAACACAGCATGGCCGCGCCCTACGCCAGCCTGGTGAAATCGGCCGTGGCCCGATCCATCGGCGCGCCGCGCACCCTTTCCGAACCGGACCTCGCCGCCTTCCTCGACCGCGTCGGGGCGAACGCGGGCGCGACCCTGCGCTACAGCGCCTTGGCCGAGCGCGCGTCCGCGGCCAGAACCCCTAACGACCTTATGCAGATCGCTCGCGATCTTAACCGCTGGAAGCAGGAGATGACGCGTGGACGTCAATGAAGTCAGGTCGATCGCCGGACGCATTCGGAGCGAGATCGGTCGCGCCGTTGTCGGTCAGGACGGCGCCGTCGATCTCTTGCTCACCGCCCTGTTCGCGGGCGGCCACATCCTGCTGGAAGGCCCGCCGGGATCGGCCAAGACCCTTCTGGCGCAGAGCTTCGCGCGTACGGTCGGTCTCGACTACGGCCGGATCCAGTTCACGCCGGATCTGATGCCCGGCGACATCATCGGGGCCAATCTGTTCAACTTCCAGACCTCCAGCTTCACCCTGACGCGCGGGCCGATCTTCTGTGAGCTTTTGCTCGCCGACGAAATCAACCGGACGCCGCCCAAGACCCAGGCCGCCCTGCTGGAGGCGATGCAGGAGCGCCAGATCACGATCGACGGCGTGTCGCACAGCCTCAGCGACCGCTTCACTGTCGTCGCGACCCAGAACCCGATCGAGCAGCAAGGAACCTATCCGCTGCCCGAAGCCCAGCTGGACCGCTTCCTGTTCAAACATGTGCTCGATTACCCCACCGTCGAGCAGGAGATCGCCATCGTGGCGGCCCACGGCTCCCGCACCGGCCAGATGGATCCGGTGGCCCTCGGGGTCCAGCCGGTGGCCACCCGGGCCGAGATCGACGACGCCGTCGCCGCCGTCGCGGCCGTCCGGCTTACGGACGAGGTCACCCGCTACATCGTCGATCTGATCCGGGCGACTCGCGACTCGGCGGACACCGACACGGGCGCCTCGCCCCGGGCCGGCGCGATGCTGGCGGTCGCGGCGCGGGCCAGGGCGACCCTGGACGGCCGGAACTACGTCATTCCCGACGACGTGAAATCCCTGGCCGTACCGACCCTGAGGCACCGGCTGCTTCTGTCGCCCGCGGCCGAGATCGAGGGACGCAAGGTGGACGAGGTGCTTCGCAGCCTGGTCGATCAGGTGGCGGCGCCTCGGTGATCTATCCGACGCGGCGAGCCATTCTGATCATGGCGGCGGGCCTGCCCGTCGTCCTGCTGGCCGGGATCGCCGCGCCGGGCGGCTGGCTGGCCGGTCCGGCGTGGGTCGCCGCCCTGTTCCTGTCGCTTGTCATGGATGCGGTTCTGGGCGGGTCCCGCACCGCCCTCGCGCTGGAACCGCCGGGGCGACTGTCGCCGGCGCTGGGCCGGACGGGCGCCGCGAACTTCACCGTGACCTTCTCGGCCCACGGTGCGCCAAGGAATGTCGAGGCCGCGCTGGCGGCGGACGGCCGGCTGGGCCTGGTCGATCGCGTGACCGCCGCCAACCTGGAAGGCCGGTCGGCCCGGTTCTCGTTTCCCTTCACGCCCAACCGGCGCGGTCCGGCGGATCTCAGCCGGCTCTGGGTGCGGTGGACGGGCCCCCTGGGACTGACGTGGAAGCAGAAGACCTACGACCTCGCCGAACCGGCCACGATCTCGACCGACCTGCAATCGGTGCGCGACGAGGCGGTCAAGCTTTTCGCGCGCGACGCCCTGTTCGGCGCCAAGTCGCAGATCGAACTCGGCGAAGGCTCGGAGTTCCAAGCCCTGCGGGACTTCCAGCCCGGCATGGACCGGCGCGCCATCGACTGGAAACAGTCGGCGCGCCACTCGGCGCTGCTGGCGAAGGAGTTCCGCACCGAACGCAATCACCACGTCATCATGGCGCTGGATTGCGGGCGGGTGATGAGCGAACCGATCAGCGGCGCGCCCCGCATCGACAGGGCGATCAGCGCCGCCCTGCTGCTCGCCTATGCGTGTCTGAGATCGGGCGACCGGGCCGGGCTGTTCGCCTTCGATTCCGCGCCCCGCATTTCCACCGGCGCAGCGGCGGGACTGGGGGCCTTCCGCACCCTGCAGGCCGTCGCCGGGCGGATCGACTATTCGACGAACGAGACCAACTACACCCTCGCCCTGACGCAGCTGGCGGGAACGCTGCAGAGGCGCTCCCTCGTGGTGATCTTCACCGACTTCACCGACTCGACGGCCGGCGAGCTGATGGTCGAGTCGCTGGGCCGGCTGCTGCGCCGACACCTCGTCCTGTTCGTCGTCCTGCGTGACGAGGAACTGGAAACCCTGGTCGAGGCTGAAGCCCTCGACCCTGACGACGTCGCCCGCGCCGTGGTCGCCGGCGGCCTGCTTCGGGAGCGGGAGGCCGTCGTCACGCGCCTGCGCCGCATGGGGGTCCATATCGTCGACACCCCGGCCGACCGGATGGGGCCCGCCGTCATCAACGCCTACCTCGATCTCAAGCGGAAGGATCTGCTGTGACTCCTCCGACGCCCTCCGCGATCCTCAAGAGCCAGCGCTTCCGGCAGACGCGGGAAGACGCATGGCGCCGGCTGGAGCGCCTGCTGGACAAGGCCGATCGCGGGGCCTTCGCCAGCCTGTCGGACGAGGAGATACTGGCCATTCCGGTGCTCTACCGGTCGACGCTGTCCGCCCTCTCGGTCGCGCGGGAAACCTCGCTCGATCTGGGGCTGATCGCCTATCTCGAGACCCTGTCGGCCCGGGCGTATTTCTTCGTCTACGGTTCGCGGTCGACGCTGCAGGGACGGCTGGCGGGCTTCTTCGCGCGGGACTGGCCCATGGCGGTGCGCGGGCTCTGGCGCGAGACCCTGGTCGCCGCAGCCCTGATGATCCTGGGCGCGATCGCCGCGGGCTGGCTGGTCTCGTCCGATCCCGAATGGTTCTACGCCTTCGTTCCCTCCGGCATGGCCGGCGGTCGGGACCCGGCGGCGTCCACCGAAACGCTGCGCGCGACCCTGTCAGGAGCCGAGGACGGCGGCGGCCTGTCCGCCTTCGCCACCTTCCTGTTCACCCACAACGCCCAGGTCGCGCTTCTGGCCTTTGCGCTCGGCTTCGCCTTCTGCCTGCCGACCGCCCTGCTGATCCTCTACAACGGCGCGACCCTCGGGGCCTTTTTCGTCCTGTTCGCCAGCCGCGGCCTGGGCGTCGAGGTCGGCGGCTGGTTGTTGATCCACGGCGTCACCGAGCTGTTCGCCGTCACCCTGGCCGGAGCCGCCGGACTGCGGATCGGCCGGGCGGTCGCCTTCCCGGGCGACCGGCACCGACTCGAAGCCGCCGCCGACGCCGGTCGCAGCGCGGCCACCGTGATGGGCGGGGTCATCGTGATGCTGTTCGCGGCCGGATTGCTGGAGGGCTTCGGCCGACAGCTGATCGCCGACACGGGCGCCCGGTACTTCATCGGCTTCGCCACAGCCGTCTTGTGGATGACCTATTTCTACGCCTCCCGGAGGCCCGTTTCCCATGCGCGCTAAGACCGTGCGGCCGGACCCGGCCGATCGAACACTCCGCGCCTTCGTCACGCCCGAGGGGATCGACCTGGGCCTGCACATCGGCGACGCCTCCCAACGCGCGGGCGCCTTCCTGATGGACGCCGCGATCATCGGCGGCGTCCTGATCGCGCTCACCATCATCGTCGCGCTGATGGGTCTGGGGGCCGCCGCCTCCTCGGGCTGGGCCGGCGTCGAGATCATGGCCGTGATCTGGCTGCTCGGCTTCTTCCTGCTGCGGAACTTCTACTTCACGGCCTTCGAGCTGTCGGCGCGCGCGGCGACCCCGGGCAAGCGGCTGATGGGCCTGCGGGTGGCGGCGCGGGACGGAGGACGACTGACGGCCGAGGCGGTGTTCGCGCGCAACGCCATGCGAGAGCTGGAGGTGTTCCTGCCCCTGTCGCTGATCCTCGGTCAGGCCCAGCAGGGCGGGGTCGAGAGCTGGATGTATCTGCTGGCCTTCGTCTGGGCCTCGATCTTCGTTTTCTTCCCGCTGTTCAACAAGGATCGGCTGCGAATGGGGGATCTGATCGGCGGCACCTGGGTGGTCCGGAATCCGCTGAGAAAGCTGACGCGCGACATGGCCGACGACGGCAGCCATCAGCTGGCGCGGTTCGCCTTCACCCAGGCCCAGCTCGACGCCTACGGCGCGCGCGAGCTTCATGTGCTCGAGGACGTGCTTCGGCGCCGCGACCGCAAGACAATGCGTACGGTCGCCGCCCGGATCGCCGACAAGATCGCCTGGACGAAACGGCTGGACGACAGCGACTACGACTTCCTGAGCGCCTACTACGCGGCCTTGCGCGGGCGCCTCGAATCCAGGTTGCTGCTCGGCGTGCGGCGTCGCGACAAGCACGACGTCTAGGGCCTCAGTCGAACACCGACGCGATCTGCTCGGCGCCGACGCCTTCCTTGATGCTGCGCAGCTCATAGTAGATCGAAGCCACGCCCGTCGCCGAGATGATTGAGGTGATCACGGCGATGACGGGGGTCAGGATCAGGCTGATCGTGGACGTACTCGCCGCCGCCAGGCCGCCCGTCGCAGCGCCGCCCGCGCCCAGCACGGTCCAGCTGATCAGGGTCGAGGCGATCCAGTAGATCAGGCAGAGCCAGAAGATCTTCCAGCGATACCCCCGCGTCAGGTCGCGGCTTCTCTGGAAGCTTTCCATAACGCCCGCCTTCTCGGCGACCACGGCGGGCACCGCGACCATCCACATGATGAGAAGGATCACGCCGGGCACGATCAGCAGGATGAAGCCGATGGCGACGCCGATCCCCATGAGGATCGAAACGCCGAGCAGAGGGAAGAAGAACCGGAGCCCGGCCGCAAAGGTCTGGCCCACGTCGACCCTCTTGCCGTTCAGTCCGTTCAGCGTCGCAAAGACGACGGCGCCCTGCAGGATGTAGGCGCCGATGAACGACAGAAAGCCTCCGCTGGCCGTGAACAGGAAGCTGGAGCCCAAGGCGTCCCCGCCCCGAAACACCATGGCCTGTCCCAGGCTGTTGAGGAACGTCGGCGCCCCCACGAGAATGGCGGCGCTGCCGATGAAGACGAGCCAATGCTGGCTGATCGCCGCGAAGGTCCGTTGAACGACGCGCCCGACATCGAATCCGCCGGTAATGCCTGCCATGGTCATGATGGTGTTCCCCCTTTGAAGCACCAAAGCGGTTCGGCGGTGCGCTGGCAAGACCTCCCGGAAGGGTTGTTGTTCGCCACCCCCGGGCGAGCATCCGCAGTCAGGGATTGGCGGCGCTGCGGAAGGTGATTTTCCAGCCCAGCACGGTGTCGAGACCCGCCGCGCCTTCACACCGGATCAGGCTGTTGAACGCCCCCACGGGCGACCGATAGTTCTGGCCGGTTATCTCCACGGGCCGGCACTGCAGGCCCGTCGCCGTGAAGGACGCCACCTCTCCGGTATTGAAGACCACCCCGTCCCCGACCACCGTCGCGCCCCGCGAAAAGCTCGGAAACTCCAGGACGACGGCGGCGGATCCGGCCTCGGGTTTCAGCCTGATGTGATCGGTGCGGCTGATGGAGCCCGGCGCGAGTTCGTAGCGCGTTTCGATGCTCGCGCGTTCGTCCCCGACCGGGGCCGGGCCGCCCATCCGGTCCAGCATGGCCTGGCGGAACGAGACGACGACCCGGTCGCCGTCCTCCTCGACGGCCGCTCCGGCGAAGAAGGCCAGGGGCATGAGAACCTGACCGTCGGCGAGGGTCAGGCGGGGGATCAGGTGGGGCCAGGTCTCGTCCGCGGCGCCGGCCAGCACGCCCGGAGAGAAGGGCACGGGGAAGTAGGGCGTGTTCATGTGCTGGGTCGGACCGCCGTTGATGACCGGGAGGCCGATCACCCGCCCGCCGTCGCGGTAGGTCACCAGCAGACGATCATAGCCGTCGCGCGAGAACCATGTGGTCGTCGAACGCGGCAAGCCGGCCAGCCATGCCTCGAAGCCCGGCGCGGGTTCGGCGTCCCTGTATCCGAGCCGGTTCCACAGGGCGTTCGTATAGGTGAGCTGATGCGCCAGGCTCAGGTTTTCGCCGAGGATGCGGTGCTTGCCGCGATAGTTGTCGGTCTTGCGCCCATGGTCCCACATGTTGACCGAACCCGTTCCGGCATCGAGCCAGAAGTCGGCGTATCGGGCCGCGACCCGCGACGAGAAGGCGTAGGCCATGGCCTTCTCCTCATCGGTCAGGACATCCAGGGCCGCCGCGGCCGACAGGACCTCGAGGAAGGCGGTCTCGCCATAGACGCCGATGCTGCGGCCGTATTCGAAGCCTTCGCCCCTCAGATTGAACCGGGGCAACAGGACATCGACCGACGCGCGCAGCCACTGGCGCACCTCGGCCGGCGGCTCCACGCCCGTTTCGATGAAGCGCTGGGCGATCTCGCCGATCAGCAGGACGCTGTAGCGATCGAACCGCCCCTGCCCGTCCGTCTCGTCGGCGAAGCCATAGGCCCCGGAATATCGGCGGTAGTGGTCCAGCGTCCGGGTCAGCAGGGCCTCGCTGCCGCTCGCGTCCTCCCACCCCAGCAGATAGCGCAGCCGGGCGATGCTGAAGGCGACGCCGTAATAGTTGTTGGGCAGGTCGATCAACGTCAGGTCGGAGCGAACGAAGGTGCGCCAGTCCAGACGCTCGCGCAGCCGCGCCAGGGTCCCGGGCTCAACGGCCTGATCCAGCAGGCCCGCGAGCCTGAGCTCGTTCAGGGCCGAAACGTAATAATAGATCCCCCAGGTGTCGTTCACGTCCTCCAGCGTCAGGTCCGACAGCTGGCGGAAGCCCGCGAGATAGCGTTGGAAGTCCGGATCGTCGCGGGGCGTGGCGACGATCACATGCGCCATGGCGATCGCGATCTTGCCCGGCAGGAATTTGTCCTCCGCCGAAAACACGCCGACCCCGTCCAGCCGATAGCCGCGCCCGTCGGCCATCAGGTCGGACAGCAGGGCCTCGACCTGGGGCGTGACGCGACCGGACACGACCGCGTTCATCGGCGGCGCCTGATGGTAGACGGGGCCGCGCGGGTCAGACGCAAGGGCCGGCGTCGCGATCAGGGCGATCGCCAGGGCGACGGGAAGGTGTCGGAGCATCAGCCACCTGACAAAACGGGAGCGGCCTTGCAGCCGCTCCCAGAAGGTAGACCGCCCAATATGGAGGAGACAGTCGCAACATCCATATTTTGGTCAGACCAACACGTCAACTGGCCTTACCAATTCGCGCGCCGGGCGACTTCCGAGGCGGCGAGCAGATAGGCTCCCGTACCGTAAAGCTGGGTGTCGGCGGCCTCGACCCGGTCCGGCGCATAGCCGACCTGTTGCACCCATCCCAGCCGTCCGTCGTCGCCGACCGCCCGATCCAGGGCGGCCCAGCCACGCGCCACCGCGGGCGCATAGCGGTCCGCGGGCAACAGCCCCTCGTTTACGCCCCAGGCCAGTCCGTAGACGAAGAAACCGGTGCCGCTGGTTTCCGGAGGACCGCCCGGAACGAGCAGGGATACGGGCCAGTAGCCGTCGTCGCCCTGAAGCTGGACGAGGCGCGCGGACATCTGGCGGAAGAGGGTTTCATAGGCGGCGCGACGCGGATGATCGGCCGGCATGAATTGCAGAACCCGGGCGACGCCGGCGTAGGACCAGCCGTTCCCCCGGCTCCAGAACACCTTCTTCCCGGTCGGACCGACCTGGCCGATGAATCGGCTGTCGCGATAGAAGAGGTGTTCCTGCGGATCGTAGAGGGTGTCGACCGTGGCCCGGAACTCGCGATCGGCGTGGGCGAAATATCGGGTGTCGCCGGTGAGGGCTGAGAGGGCCGTCCACGCCGGCGGGGCCATGAACAGGGCGTCGCTCCAGCACCAGCGGACCTGACAGGCGCGCTCGCCCCGCTCCTCGCCGAACATCATGGAGACGGATGAGGGCGCCGCGATCACAGCGTCGAACCGCTGACGAATGGGGGCCAGACGTCGCGCCCGCTCCTCGCCGTCCGCGCGGGCCGCGGACCAGACCCAGACCTGGCCGATGGCGTCGGCGTCGGCATGCCGGGGTCTGGGACCGAAGCTCCAGCCCTCCCTCCGCCCCAGGGCCTCGACAGCCTCGGCGTAGGCGGGCTTGCCCGTCGCATCGGCGAAAGCCGACAGGCCGACATAGAAGGTCGCCTGAATCCAGTCGCGCGGATTCTCGGTGTGATCCCGGAAGGTGGAGACATACGAGAAGTCGGACATATGGGCGAGTTGCCAGTCCGCGACGCGCGACGCCCGGACCAGCACCGCCGCATCCCCCACGCCCGTCGAGGTCGATCCGCGGTTCGTTGGACCACTCGTCGGAGTCGCGCATCCCGACAGCCCGACGACCGCCGCCGCCACCCACGCCAGCCAACGCTTTGCCATTCCCTGCTCCCCGCCTGACTTTAAATCGGTCAGGCCTCATTAATATTTTGGTCAGGCCAATCTTGCCACCGGTGTCATATTCGGTCTAGCCTGTTGGCAGATACGTTGCCCGATGAACGGGCACGAGGAAACATCTCAGGTCGGGGGAAGCCACATGACCATCCAGTTGAAGCCTGCCAGGCGCGCGCTCCTGCTCGCCTCCGCCGCAGCCCTGATCGGCGCCCCTGGCGTCGCCAGCGCCCAGACCGCAGCGCCGGCCACGCCGCAGAATCCGCCGCAGGACGCGACCAGCCTCGACGAGGTCATCGTCACCGGTTCGCGCGCCACGCAGCGCAACTCGATCGCCCTGAAGCGCGAGTCGGCCGTCGTCGTCGACGCCATCGTCAACGACGAGATCGGCGCCCTGCCCGACAACTCCGTCGGCGACACCCTGGAACGCGTCACCGGCGTCACCGCCGACCGTTTCAAGGGCAACGCCAACGAACTCTCCGTCCGGGGTCTGGGCCCCACCCTCAGCTTCTCGACCTTCAACGGCCGCGAGGTCTCCACGGCCGGTCCCGACCGCTCGGTGGCCTTCCAGCAATTCCCGTCCGAACTGATCAACGGCGTGCTCGTCTACAAGACCCAGCAGTCCGACTTCCCCGAAGGCGGCATCGCCGGCGTCATCGAGCTGCGCTCCATCCGGCCGCTCGAGTCCAGACCGCGCCTCCAGGCCGAGTACCGCGCCGTCTTCCAGGAGAAGGACAATTCCATCATCGGGCGCGACGGCCTGGGCTATCGCGCCAACATCTCGTTCACCGACCGCTGGATGGACACCGGAGCCGGCGATATCGGCCTGAGCATCGGCTACCAGCATCAGGACCAGCCCGTCCCCGAGGACTATTACACCACCAACTCCGCCTTCATTCCGTGCTCGACGGCGGCGAACAACCCGACCCTGATCACGGGCTCGGCGGCCGCGCAGACGGCGGCGGGCACCAGCTTCAACTGCGGCGTGCGATCGACGCTTCCTCCGGCGAACCAGGCGGGCACGACCGAAACGCCGATCTATTTCGCCACCACCTCGCGCACCTTCCGCCAGATCAACACCAGCGAGATCCGCGACGGCCTGATCGGGGCGCTGCAATGGCGGCCGAATGATCGGCTCGATTTCGTCCTCGACGCCCAGTATTCGAACCGCTCCAGCCTGGAGAACCGCAACCAGCTGGCCATCACCGAGGCCGCCCGCGGCATCCGGCCGACGATGATCGGCGGGGTCGGCAACGACTACAGCGACGGCGCCCTGATGCGCTACACCGGCAACTCGAACATCGAGGTCCAGTTCGAGGACCGGCTGCGCGAGGAAGAATATATCGGCGGCGGTCTGAACGGCCGCTGGAACGGAGACCGGCTGACGCTCTCGACGGACCTCTCCTATTCCCAATCGCACCGCACGGAACTTCAGAAGGCGACCAACATGCGGTCGTCGCGGCGGGTGGTCTATGACTTTGACGGAACCGGCGACAAGGTGCCCTCGGTCACCTTCACCGGCTTCGACATCACCGATCCGGCCAACTTCCTGATCGCGGTCCCGGCCAACAACACCAACTACGCCCGCTATCGTCTGGTGACCGACCGCGAGGACGCCATCGCGGCGGCCCGCATCGACGGCGTCTACGACCTGGGCGAGACCGGCTTCTTCCGTTCGGTCGGCGCGGGTGTCCGGCATTCCGAGCACACCCGGGAAACCGATGCGAACAACAACTCGGACGTCGCCATTCCGATCGCTCGCGACGGCCTGACCGCAGCGCAACTGGTCGCCCAGGCCAACGCCAACTGCCGCGTTCCCTACCCCTCGCGGGAGTTCATGACGCAGTCGAACACCAACATTCAGTCGTGGGCGACGTTCAACAACGACTGCCTGTTCCGGACCTATACGGGCCGCGATTCGAACCCGCTGATGGCGGACTCGCGGGGCCCCGAAGACACCAACGTCACCGAGACGATCACCGCCGCCTATCTGATGACGACCTTCGGCTCGATGATGGGCGACATCCCCGTCAGCGGCAACGCCGGCCTGCGCTACGTCAGCACCCAGGTCGACTCGACCGGCTACCGGTCGGCCGTCACCGTGACGCCCTCGGTCGGCGGAGCGGCCGCCACCATCGTGGTGGTGCCCGGCACGCTCAGCGAGATCACCGGCTCGGGCGAGTACGATTACTGGCTGCCCAGCCTGAATGTGAACTTCGACCTCAACGACATCACCCGCCTGCGGTTCGGCGCCTCGCGCTCGATCGCCCGGGTGGGGATCGAGGAGTTCAACGTCGGCATCAGCCCCATCGCCGACACGACGGCGACGACGGTCGAAGGCGTTCTGGCCAACTCCCAGACGGGCAATCCGAACCTGAAGCCGCTGGAAAGCACCAACCTCGACGCCTCGCTGGAGTACTACCTCAACAGCGACACGGCCTTCTCGTTCGCCACCTACTACAAGTGGATCAAGAACGCGGCCTTCGACGCGGTGCAGCCCTTCCCCACCACCATCATCGCCAACGGCGTCCCCACGCAGTTCAATGCGGTGGCGCCGGCCAACGACCCCGAGACGCGTCATCTGTACGGCTTCGAGGTCACGGGCAGCACGGTCTTCACCTGGGCGCCCGCGCCGTTCGACGGCGTCGGCATCACCGCCGGCTACAACTTCGCCGAGGCGGACTTCGAGTTCCCCGATCCGTCGACCGTCGCGCCCTATACCGACCCGGCCAACCTGCGCGGCCTGTCCAAGCACAACCTCAACGCCTCGATCTACTGGGAGGGCAACGGACTTCAGCTGCGAGCCTCGGCCCGTTACCGGTCCGACTATTCCAAGCCCAACAGCAGCACCAACCGCGAAGTCGCGGCCTCGACCTTCGTCAACCTTTCGCTCCAGTACGACGTCAACGAGCACGTCCAGCTGAAGCTGCAGGCGCTCAACGTCACCAACGAACGGGACGTGATGTACAAGGCGGGCGAGGACTCGATCACCGAGGTCAGCGAAAGCACGCCCCAGTACTATTTCGGCGTTCGCCTCCGTTACTGAAGCCGATTGCGCCCGTGCCGGCGTGATCGCCGGCATGGGACAGTCCGGGAATCCCATGACGCGTCTGACACTTCCAGCCCTCGCCGCAAGCCTGCTCCTCAACGCCGGCGCGGTCGCGGCCCAGCCTGCCGCCGACCCTGTCTGCGACGGATCAAGCGGCTACGCCGCGGTCTTTGACGGCCGCCGCACCTTCCTCTGGCGGCCCGACCACCTGCAGACGATCAAGACCCGCGTCGCCGCCGATGACCCGGCTATCCAGCCTGCCTGGAGCGCGCTGAGAAGCCGGGGCGACGCGGCCCTCGGCCGGTCGCCCTACACCGTGGTGGACAAGACCCGCACCCCCGCCAGCGGCGACAGGCACGACTACATGAGCATGGGGCCTTACTGGTGGCCCGACCGCTCGAAACCCGACGGCCTGCCGTACATGCGACGCGACGGGGTGATGAATCCCGAACGCGAAACCGACGCCTTCGACCTGGCCGATCTGGAAGCCATGAGCCAGGACGTCCAGGCCCTGTCGCTGGCCTACTATTTCACCGGCGACGAACGCTATGCCGCCCAGGCGGCCGCCTTCGTACGCGCGTGGTTCCTGACGCCGGAAACCCGGATGAATCCCAACCTGAACCATGGTCAGGCCGTGCCCGGTCGGGTGTCCGGGCGGGCGGAGGGCGTGATCGACGCCGCCCGCCTTGTGCGGGTGGTCGAGTCGCTCGGCCTGCTGGACCCCTCCCCTGCCCTGACCGACGAAGAGCGCGCCGGGCTGCGCGACTGGTTCGCCGCCTTCGTCGAATGGATGGCCACCAGCCCGATCGGTCGCGACGAAAAGGCGGCGCGCAACAACCACGGCGTCTATTACGACGCCCTGATCAGCGAGTTCGCCCTGTACGCCGGCATGGACGATGTCGCCCGCGCCGTGACCAGCCGCGCCGGCGCCGTTCGGCTCGCCCCCCAGATCAACCCGGACGGCAGCCTGCCGCAGGAACTGGCCCGCACCCGCTCATTCCACTACACGGCCTGGACCCTGACGGCGGCCTTCGACCTGGCCGATCTGGGCCGGTGCGTCGGCGTCGATCTGTGGGATTTCTCGACACCGGACGGCCGCTCCCTGCGCGCCGCGACCAATTTCGTCGGCGCCTACGCCGGCCGCGAACAGGACTGGCCGTATCCGGAACTCGACAAGTCCGAGACCATCGGCCTGTACGAAGTCCTGCAGCGCGCGGCCTGGGCTTGGGACGATGCGTCCTATGCCGAAAAGGCGCGGCTGTATGCGGATCGGCACGCCGACTCCGCCCTGAACCTGCGGACGCCGCCCTATGCCCCCTGAGCCGTCCGGATCAGATGGCGCTGCGCCGGGCGACTTCCCGCCGGCGCGCCTCGACGTCCGACCGGGTGCGAGCCAGGGCGTCCATCTCGGTGGCGGTCAGCAGGTCCTCGATCACATGCTTCAGGTGCGCGCGCATGGCCTCGCGGGCCAGACGCGGATTGCGCTGCTGCAGCGCGATCAGGATCTTGCGATGGTCCTCGATCAGCGGCCGCACGCCGACCTGCCGCGCCCGCTCCAGCATGGCGGCGCACAGCGGCGAGCGGTAGCGCAGGTCCCACAGGTTCTCGACCACCATGACGATGGCGGCGTTGCGGGTGGCGCGGGCGATGGTGACGTGAAACCGCCGGTCCGCCTGTTCGCCGATCGAGTCGACATAGGCGTTCTCGTCGATCATCAGACCGAGCACCTCGTCCAGCTCGGCCAGTTCCTCGTCCGTGATCGAGCTGGCCGCCAGGGCGCAGGCCTCTCCCTCGAACAGGCGGCGGGCCTCGGTCAGCTCGAAGGCGCCAATGTCCAGTTCGGGCGCGGGTCCCTGCGCCGGCGCGGCCTCTGTGACATAGATTCCGGATCCCGGTCGGGCGTCGACCAGACGGCGGATTTCCAGGGCGATCATGGCCTCCCGAACCGTCGGGCGGCTGACGCCGAATTCCTCGGCCAGGTCCCGCTCCGACGGCAGCCGCGCGCCCGGCGCATAGTCGCCCGCGGTGATGCGCGCCGCCACGGCCGTGGCCACCTGCTGATAGAGTTTTCGGGCGTCTGCGGTAGAAGTGGTCATACCACTTCCTTGTACGGGTTCGCGCCCGGTCCGACCAGCCCGCTGCGCCCAACCCGATATGGTTTGTGAGACGATGACGGACAGGACTTTGCTGCACGCCCTTGAGACCGACGGCCGGCGACCGGTTCGCCTGCCCATCACCGATGCGCGTGTGGTGGTGACCTGTCCGGGCCGGAATTTCGTCACCCTGAAGATCACCACGGCCGAGGGCGTGTACGGCCTCGGGGACGCGACGCTGAACGGCCGCGAGCTGGCCGTCGCGGCCTATCTGACCGAACACGTCTGCCCGCTGCTGATCGGCAAGGACGCCCACCGCATCGAGGACATGTGGCAGTTCCTGTACCGCGGCTCCTACTGGCGCGGCGGCGGGGTCAGCATGGCGGCCATTGCGGCGGTCGACGTCGCCCTGTGGGACATCAAGGCCAAGGTCGCGGGCCTGCCCCTCTATCAGCTGCTGGGCGGCGCCTGCCGCGAAGGCGTCACGGTGTACGGCCACGCCAACGGCGTCACCATCGAGGACACGATCAACGAGGCCCGGCGCTATCGCGCCATGGGCTACAAGGCCATCCGCCTGCAGGCGGGCGTGCCCGGCCTGCCCAGCACCTACGGCGTCTCCAAGGACAAGATGTTCTACGAGCCGGCGGACGGGGCCCTGCCCAGCGAGAACGTCTGGTCGACGCCGAAATACCTGCGGATGGTTCCCGAACTGTTCGCCGCCGCGCGCGAGGCCCTGGGCTGGGACGTCGAACTGCTGCACGACGTCCACCACCGTCTGACGCCCATCGAGGCCGGGCGGCTGGGCAAGGATCTGGAGCCCTACCGGCCCTTCTGGCTGGAAGACGCGGTCACCGCCGAGAACCAGGGCGCCTTCCGCACCGTGCGCCAGCACACCACGACGCCGCTGGCCGTGGGCGAGGTCTTCTCGTCGATCTGGGACTGCAAACAGTTGATCGAGGAAGAGCTGATCGACTTCATCCGCGCCACCACGGTGCATGCCGGCGGCATCACCCACCTGCGCAGGATCGCGGCCCTGGCCGACCTGCACCACGTGCGGACAGGCTGTCACGGCGCCACCGACCTGTCGCCGGTCTCGATGGCCGCCGCCCTGCATTTCGGCCTCTCGGTTCCGAACTTCGGCATCCAGGAATACATGCGCCACACGGCCGAGACCGACGCGGTCTTCCCGCACGCCTACGGCTTCGACGCGGGCATGCTGACGCCCGGAGAACAGCCCGGCCTCGGCGTCGATCTGGATGAGGATCTCGCCGCTCGCCATCCGTACAGGCGCGCCTACCTGCCGGTGAACCGGCTCGAGGACGGGACCATGTTCAATTGGTGAGACCTGCCGCCCTCGTCCTGTCCGGACTGGCCCTGCTGGCGACCGCGCCCATGGCTGCGGCCCAGACGGGCGGCGCGCAGGCTGATCCTTCCGCATGGCCGCAAGCCCATAGCCCTCGGGCCCTGACAGGCCCGCGGACCGAGGCCCGGGTGCGCGACCTGATGGCGGCCATGACGGTCGAGGAAAAGGTCGGCCAGCTGATCCAGGCCGACATCGGCTCGATCGTCCCGGCGGACCTGCAGCGCTATCCGATCGGCTCCATCCTGGCCGGCGGCAGCTCCGGGCCCGACGGGCAGGACAAGGCCCCGCCCGAAACCTGGCTGGCCCTGATCAACGACTTCCAGTCGGCCGCGACCAGCCGGACGGGCTCGCGGATTCCGCTGCTGGTCGGCATCGACGCCGTCCACGGCCACACCAACATTCCCGGGGCGACCGTCTTCCCCCACAACATCGGCCTGGGCGCCGCCGGCGATCCGGATCTGGTGCAGGCCATCGCCGCCGCGACGGCGCAGGAGGTCGCGGCCACCGGCTTAAACTGGACCTTCGCACCGACCCTGGCCGTGCCGCGCGACGACCGATGGGGCCGGACCTATGAGGGCTTCTCCGAGGACCCCGCGCTCCAGCGCCGCCTCGCGGGCCCCTATGTGACGGGCCTGCAGGGGCCGCCGCGGGATGGGGAAGGCCTGACGCCCGGCCATGTCATGGGCTCGGCCAAGCATTTCCTCGCCGACGGCGGAACCCTGGACGGGCGCGACCGCGGCGATGCGCCCATCAGCGAACGCGAGCTGATCGACATCCACCTGTCGGGCTATCCGCAGGCCATCGACGCCGGCGTGCTGTCGATCATGGTCTCCTTCTCGGGCTGGAACGGCGTCAAGCACACCGGCAACCGGTCGCTGCTGACGGACGTGCTGCGCGGCCCCCTGGGCTTCGAGGGCCTCGTGATCGGCGACTGGGACGCCCACGCCTTCGTCCCCGGCTGCCGGCCCGACAGCTGCGCCGCCGCGGTCAACGCCGGGGTCGACATGTTCATGGCCCCGAGCCGCTGGAAGGCCCTGTATGACAACACCCTCGAACAGGTGCGGACCGGCGAGATCTCCGCCGCCCGGCTGGACGAGGCCGTGACCCGCATCCTGCGCGTGAAGGTCGCCTCGGGCGCGTTCGAGCCGCAGCCCCTGGCCGGAGACTTCAGCCGTCTGGGCGCGCCCGATCACCGTGCGCTGGCCCGCGAGGCCGTGCGGCGCTCGCTGGTCCTGCTCAAGAACGACGGCGGCGTCCTGCCGCTTCGGCCTGGCGCGCGGGTGCTGGTCGCGGGCGCGGCGGCCGACGACATCGCCACCGCTGCGGGCGGCTGGACCTTCAGTTGGCAAGGCACGGGCAACACCAACGCCGACTTCCCCGGCGCCCAGTCGATCTGGGCCGGTTTGAACGAGGCCGTGCGCTCCGCCGGCGGCGAGGCTCAACTCAGTCCCGACGGCGCCTTCACGGAGCGGCCGGACGTGGCCGTGGTCGTCTTCGGGGAAACGCCCTACGCCGAGTTCTACGGCGACCTCGACACCCTGGATTTCGCACCGACCGAGGGTCTCGACCTCCTGCGCAGCCTGAAGGCCCGGGGCATTCCCACGGTCGCGGTCTTCCTGTCCGGCCGTCCCTTGTGGGTGAACCCCGAACTCAACGCCGCCGACGCCTTCGTCGCGGCCTGGCTTCCGGGCGCAGAGGGCGGCGGCGTGGCCGATGTCCTTGTGGCCGGCGCCGATGGCCGGGCGCGGCATGACTTCACCGGCCGGCTGAGCTTTTCATGGCCCCGGACCGCCGGACAGCCGCCGCAGAACCGGGGCGACGCCGGCTACGACCCGCTGTTTCCGTTCGGCTTCGGCCTGACCTATGGCGACCATGTCGCCGCGCCACGCCTCTCAGAGAATCCTGAAACGCCCGAAACTGCGGGGCCCCCGCGACTGTTCGCATCCGGCCGCTTCGTCGCGCCCTGGTCTCTGACCCTGCAGGACGAGGGCGGCTCGTTCCGCGTCGAGACACCCGGCCGGGCCTCCAGCCCGATGGGCCGCGTGACCGTCGAGCCCGTGGACGGAGCCGCGCAGGAATCGGCGCGGCGCTTCCACTTCACCGGCTCCGGCGGGGTGGTCGCGATCGGCGGTCCCCCGTCCGACCTCGGCGGCGACTTCGACCTGACCCTCCGCTACCGGGTCGAGGCTCCCGCCACTGGACCCGTGCGCCTGCTGCTGGGCGACGCGACCGTCGATATCGGACCCCTGCTGACGACCGGGGACTGGCGGGCGGTCAGCGTTCCCCTCTCCTGCTTCGAAGGCGCGAACCGGTCCCGGGTTTCGGCCGTCAAGGTCGCGGCGCCGGCCGATCTGTCTCTGTCCATCGACGATGTCCGGTTGACCCCGTCCGCAGGCGGCGACTGCCCCGCACGGGAAGGATCGACCAGTGGCCGGTAAGAGAAGGATCCGCCTCATGCTTCCTGTCGTCCTCGCCGCCGGAACCCTGGGCGCGGGCCAGTCGCCCGACACGGCGCCCGCGCCCCCGGCCGCCGTCGTCCGGTTTGTCCCCGAACGGTTCGACGACCTGATGTGGGAGAACGACCGGGTCGCGCACCGCATCTACGGCCCGGCCCTTCAGGCGCAGGAACCGCCCTCCGGATCGGGCGTCGACGTCTGGGCCAAGCGGGTGCGCTGGCCCTTCATGGACCGGCTGCTGGCCTCGGGGAGGTATCACGTCGATCAGGGCGAAGGCCTGGACTTCTACGACGTCGGCCGCAGCCGCGGCGCGGGCGGCCTGGGCGTCTGGTACGACAACAAGCTCTGGACCTCGCGAAACTTCGCCACCTACCGGATCGACGAGACAGGCGGCGATGTGGCCCGGTTCAGCGTCACCTATGCGCCCTGGCCCGTCGATGTGGACCGGCGCGTCTGGGAGACCCGGCGCTTCTCGCTTCCGCTGGGGTCCAGCTTCACCCGCATGACCTCGACGCTTGAGTCCGACCGGCCCGAGCCGTTGATCGTCGGCATCGGCATTTCCAGACGACGCAACGCCGCCGGCCCGGGCGTGGTCACGCGCGACGCGGCGACCGGCCGCCTGTCGTTCCGCGAACCCGACGATCCCCGCCATGGCAGCCTGGGCGTGGCGATCCTCGCCGACCCCGCCCTTGTCGTCGGCTTCACCGAAGACGCCGACAACTATCTGATCCTGCTGCGTGTCATGCCCGGCCAACCCTTCGTCTACTACATGGGTTCGGCCTGGGACCGCGGCCTCGACTTCCCCACGGCGGACGCCTGGGAGGCCCATGTCGGCGTGCAGAGGCTGGACTTCCGCCCCGAGGCCGACGGCGTCAGCGACTGACGGCGGGGCCGACGATGACGCCTCGCCCGCGTGCGCGCCGGATCACGCCCGGCGGGCGCTGACGGACGCCTGGACCTCGCCCTTGGGCAGGAGGTGGCGGAACGACGACACGGCGGTCGGCCAAGTTTCGATCAGGCGCCGGGCGAGCGGAGACCGGGTCTCGGCCGCATGGCGCGCGACCAGCGCCCGCAATCGCACCGCCGCCTCGCCGGAAACGACGCCGCCCGCGACCGAATCCCGGTTGATCCGCACAAGCGCCGTGCCCTCGGGATCGTGGATGAAGGCCTCGCCGCCCGACATGCCCGCGCCGAAATTCCATCCCGTCGCGCCGAGGATGACCACGGTTCCGCCCGTCATGTATTCGCAGCCGTGCGCGCCGCACCCTTCCACGACCGCATCCGCGCCGGAGTTCCGCACCGCGAACCGCTCGCCCGCCGCGCCCGCCGCGAACAGGGCGCCGGACGTGGCGCCGTAGAGGCAGGTGTTTCCGATCAGCGCCTCTCCGGCCGCCCAGGCCGAGGGACGCACGATGATTTCGGCGCCCGACAGGCCCTTGCCGACATAGTCGTTGGCCTCGCCGTCCAGTTCGATGCGCAGGCCGGCGACGCCCCAGGCGGCCAGCGACTGGCCCGCCGCGCCGCGCAGCTTCAGCGTCAGATGACCGACGGGCAGGGTCGAGCCGTAACGGCGCACGATCTGCGAGGATATCCGGGCCCCGATGGCCCGCTGGGTGTTGGTCACCGCATAGGTCAGCGACATCTTCTCGCGCCGCTCGAGGAAGCGCGCGGCGTCCTCGACGATCCGCGCATCCAGCGTGTCCGGGACGGCGTTCCACGGCGGCTCGGCGCTGCGCGCGTCGCCCTCTCCGACCCGGACGAGCAGCGGGTTCAGATCCAGATCGTCCAGATGGGCGTCCCCGCGCGACACCTGACGCAGCAGGTCGGTCCGCCCGACCGCCTCGTCCAGCGACCGGAGGCCGAGCGACGCCAGCACCTCGCGCGTCTCCTCGGCGATGAAGCTGAACAGATTGACGACCTTCTCCGGCGTGCCCGTGAACATGGCGCGCAGCCGTTCGTCCTGGACGCAGACCCCGACGGGGCAAGTGTTGGAATGGCACTGACGCACCATCAGGCAGCCGACGGCGATCAGGCTGGCCGTGCCGATGCCGAACTCCTCCGCCCCCAGCATGGCCGCGACGACGATGTCGCGTCCGGTCCGCAGTCCGCCGTCGGTGCGTAGCCGCACGCGACCGCGCAGGCCGTTCAGGCTCAGCACCTGATGCGCCTCTGACAGGCCCAGCTCCCAGGGCAGGCCGGCGTGCTTGATCGACCCCAGGGCCGAGGCGCCGGTGCCGCCGTTGTGGCCCGCGATCAGGATCACATCGGCCTTGGCCTTCGCCACCCCGGCCGCCACCGCGCCGATGCCGGACTGGGCCACCAGCTTGACCGTCACCCGGGCGTCGGGATTGATCTGCTTCAGGTCATAGATGAGCTGGGCCAGGTCCTCGATCGAATAGATGTCGTGGTGCGGGGGCGGGCTGATCAGGCCGACCCCCGGCGTCGAGTGACGCATGCGGGCGATGAATTCGGTGACCTTGAAGCCGGGCAGTTGACCGCCCTCGCCCGGCTTGGCGCCCTGGGCCACCTTGATCTCGATCTCGCGGCACTGGTTCAGATATTCGGCCGTGACGCCGAATCGGCCCGAGGCGATCTGCTTGACCGCGCTGTTGGCGTTGTCGCCATTGGGCCGCGGCGTATAGCGCTCGGGATCCTCGCCGCCTTCGCCCGAGACCGAGCGGGCGCCGATGCGGTTCATGGCGATGTTCAGCGTCTCATGCGCCTCGGGCGAAAGGGCCCCCAGCGACATGCCGGGCGTGACGAAGCGGCGGCGGATGTCGTTGACGCTCTCGACCTCGTCGACAGCGATCGGCGCGGCGTGCCGGAAATCCAGCAGGTCGCGAAGCGCCGTCGACGGCAGTTCGCGGACCCGGCGGCTGTAGGCCTTGAACCGCCCGTAGTCGCCCCGCGTGGTGGCGTCCTGCAGACGGTGGATCAGTTCGGCGTCCCAGCCGTGGGTCTCTTCCCCGGCCCGGATGCGATGCGCCCCGCCGATGCGCAGCGCCGGTCGCCAGGCCTCGAAGCCCCGCGCCGTCTTGCGGATCACCTGCGCCTCCAGCCCGGCCAGTCCGATGCCCGAGATGCGCGAGGTCATGCCGGGGAAGAACTCGGCCACCAGCGCCCGGCTGAGGCCCAGCGCCTCGAACTCGCACGCGCCGCGATAGGCGGAGATGACCGAAATGCCCTTCTTGGCGAGGATCTTCATCAGCCCGGCCTCGACCGCGGCCTTGTGGTTCAGGCAGGCGTCGCGAAGCGTCAGGCCCGGATAGCGTCCGCCGGCCAGCCGCTCGAGGAAGGTTTCCTGCGCCAGCCAGCCATTGACCGCCGTGGCGCCGCAACTGACCAGCACCGCGAAGGCGTGGGCGTCGATCGCCTCGGCCGCGCGCACCACCAGAGAGCAGAAGGTGCGCAGCCCCTCGTCGACCAGCCGGCCGTGGACAGCCGCCGTGGCCAGGATCATGGGGATCAGCGGCCGGCCCTCGTCCATCCGCTCGTCGGTCAGCACGATCAGGCCCGCGCCGCCCCTCGCCGCCGCCACGGCCTCGTCCCGGATCCGGTCCAGCGCCTGCTTCAGGGCGCCCTCGCCGGCGGGGAAGGTGCAGTCGATGACCGTGGTCGCCCCCGCTCCGACCACGTCCAGCATCCGCTCGTACATGCCGGTCGTCAGCACCGGACTGTCCAGCACGAAGACCTTCGTCTGGGTCTCGTCCTGGGCGAGGATGTTGCCCAGGTTCTTGAACCGCGTCCGCAGGCTCATCGCCCCCGCTTCACGCAGGGAGTCGATCGGCGGGTTGGTGACCTGGGCGAAGGCCTGGCGGAAATAGGGGGCGAAGGGCCGGTCCTGATGCGACAGCACGGCGGGCGGCGCGTCATCGCCCATGGAGGCGACGGCCTCCTTGCCCTCCCCGGCCATGGGATCCAGCAGGGTGTCGATGTCTTCCTGGGTCCAGCCGACGGCGGCCTGGAAGCGCGTCAGGGCCTCGCCGGACAGGCGGCGCGGTTCGGGTCCCGGGCCGACCAGCGGCTCCAGCTCGACCATGTTCGACAGCCACTGGCTGTACGGCAGCGCCGCCGCCAGCCGGTCCACGGTCTGGGTCTCGTCGTAGAGAACGCCCGCCTCCAGATCGACCGAGATCATCCGCCCGCCGCCGATGTGCAGGCGGCGCCTGATCCGGTCGTCGGCGACGCCGGTCATCCCCACTTCCGACCCGCAGATCAGCAGGCCGTCGACCGTCTCGGCGACCCGCAGAGGGCGCAGGCCGTTGCGGTCCTTGCCCGCCACCACCCAGCGTCCGTCCGTGGCGCAGATCGCCGCCGGTCCATCCCACGGCTCCATCACCGCGTTGCAATAGGCGTAGAGCGCGCGGTGATCGTCGCTGATCACGCCCTCGATCGGCGCCTCCGGGATGAGCAGGGCCTTGACCATGGGCGCGGGCCGGCCGGCGCGGACCAGAACCTCGAACACATTGTCCAGGGCCGCGGAGTCCGAACCGCCCGCCTGGATCACCGGCTTGACCGTCGCATCGTCCGCGCCGAAGGCCTCGGCCGTCATGCGTATCTCGTGGCTGCGCATCCAGCTGGCGTTGCCGCGCAGGGTGTTGATCTCGCCGTTGTGGGCCAGCATCCGGAACGGCTGGGCCAGCCGCCATTCGGGGAAGGTGTTGGTCGAATAGCGCTGGTGGAACAGGGCCACATTGGCCTCGACGCGCGGGTCGTTGAGATCCGGATAGAAGTCCGCCAGCGCCTGGGCCAGCATCATCCCCTTGTAGATCACCGACCGCGCCGACAGGGAGCAGATGTAGAAATGCTGCAGCCCCACAGCCGTCGCCCGCGCCTCGATCCGGCGGCGCAGCAGGTACAGCGCCCGCTCCAGTTCCTCGCCGTCCAGACCCTCGGGCGGGCTGAGCATGATCTGCTCGATCTCGGGCCGTGTCGCCGCCGCGCGCTGGCCCAGCACGGACACATGGGTCGGCACCTGTCGCCAGCCGTACAGCCAGAAACCGGCCGCCATCACCTCGCGCTCGACGATGGTGCGGGCCCGTTCCTGCGCGCCCAGATCGACGCGGGGCAGGAAGATCATGCCGACGGCGATCGGACCGGGCCGTGGCTCGTGACCGGCGTCGCGAACCTGGGCCTCGAAGAAGGCGCGCGGCAGCCCAATCAGCAGGCCCGCGCCGTCGCCGGACTTGCCGTCCGCGTCCACCGCCCCGCGATGCCAGATGGCCTTCAAGGCCTTCAGGGCCAGGTCGACCACCTCGCGACGCGGCTTGCCGTCGATGGCGGCCACCAGACCGACGCCGCAGGCGTCGCGTTCTGACGCCGGATCATAGGCGTGGGCGTCGATCAGGCGCTGGCGGTCGCCCTGGTATTGTTGGGGATCGAAGGTCATGCCGCCGCCCTCTCACGGCCGGTCAGCCAGGCGTCGATCTCGGCCGCCGCATCCTGTCCGTCGCGCACGGCCCAGACCACCAGCGACGCCCCGCGCACGATGTCGCCGGCGGCGAACACGCCCTCCAGGGTCGTCGCCCTGGTGTGACCCGCGGTCCGGATCGTCCGCCATTCGGTCAGGGCCAGATCGGGTTCGGCGAACAGTTCCGGCATGTTCTCGGGCTCGAAGCCCAGGGCCTCGATCACCAGATCGGCGGCGAGGTCGAACTCCCCGCCCGGAACCGGTTCGACGCTCCACCGGCCGTCGGCCGACTGCGCCGTCAGGGCCATCCGCTGCGCCCGAACGCCGGTAACGCCGTCAGCCTCGCCCAGCACGGCGCGGGGCGCGGCCAGCCATTCGAAGACGACCCCCTCCTCCTCGGCGTTGGCGACCTCGCGCGTGCTGCCCGGCATGTTGTCCCGGTCGCGGCGATAGAGGCAGGTCACCGAGGCCGCGCCCTGCCGCACGGCGGTGCGCACGCAGTCCATCGCGGTGTCCCCGCCGCCGATCACCACCACCCGCTTGCCCGCAGCGTTCAGCGCGCCCTCGTCAAAGGCCGGCACGGCGTCGCCGAACCCCTTTCGGTTCGAGGCGATCAGATAGTCCAGCGCCGCGACCACGCCTTCCGAACCGCAGCCCGGCGCCGTCAGCCGCCGCGCCTGATAGACGCCCGTCGCCACCAGCACCGCGTCATGGGCCGCGCGCACCTCTGCGAACGGCAGGTCTCCGCCGACATCCACGCCCAGCCGGAACACGACCCCGCCATCGGCCAGCCGGTTCAGCCGCCGCTGGACTACATGCTTCTCCAGCTTGAAGCCGGGGATCCCGTAGGTGAGCAGCCCGCCTGCCCGGTCATGCCGGTCATAGACGGTCACCGCATAGCCCGCCGACCGCAACCGGTCCGCCGCCGCCATGCCGGCCGGTCCCGCGCCGACGATCCCCACCGAAGCGCCGCGCTCCGCCCGCGGCCGGATCGGCTCGACCCAGCCGTTCTCGAACGCCATGTCGCCCAGCCAGCGTTCGACCGAGCCGATGGTGACCGTCTCCCAGCCCGACTGTTCCAGGGTGCAGGACCCTTCGCACAGCCGGTCCTGCGGACAGATGCGGCCGCAGATTTCGGGCAGGGTCGAGGTCGCCTCGGCCTGACGCCACGCCTCCTCGGCCCGGCCTTCGGCTGCCAGCTTCAGCCAGTCGGGGATGTTGTTCTGCAGCGGACAGCCGGTCTGGCAGAAGGGCACGCCGCACTGGGCGCAGCGGCTCGACTGGTTCGCCCCGGCGACAGGGGTGAAGTCCGCATAGATTTCGTCGAATCCGCGCACGCGATCGGCGGCTCCGGCCTTGGCCGGGCCGATCCTCGGAGTCACGACAAAAGTCTGGTTTACGGACGCCACATCGATCCCTTCGCTGTTGCACAAGGATTACGGACGCAAGCGTTCTGTGGCAACTTCCGTGCAAGCTATGCACATCTTGCGGATCTGTACGCAAAAACAAACCGGTCGAACGGGCAGAAGCGCAACGTCCGACCAGTCTGCCTTGTGCGTCGCATTCAGAACAGGAACTTGATTCCGGCGACGGCGCGCCCGTCGGACAGCGGTCCGTCCACGTCCGCGTCATGATAGCGGACGTCGATCGCCACATGCTCGGTGACGGCGTAGCCGACGCCGATGTTCCAGGTCGCATAGTCGTCGTTCACGTCCAGCCACTGGTGGCCGATCGCCGCCGACGCCGTCCATTTGTCGGCGGGCGCGAACGCGAGACTGCCCTCGAGATAGGTCGCCTCCTCGTCCAGTCCGAAGAAGTCCGGCGACCAGTAGACGACGCCCCCGAACGTCACCGGCCCGACCGCGCGCGACGCGGCCGCCTTGAGTTCCAGATAGTCGTAGTCGGCTCCGTCCGGCGCGTTGACGTAGCCATAGCCGACCGCCCCCACGTCGAAGGCGAAGCCGGCCGCCTCGCCGCGGAAGCCGCCATAGATGTCCACCTCGGCGTCGGTGTCGTCGCCGAAGTCGACGTTCGACGCCCAGGCTCCGACGTAGAAGGCCCCGATCGTGGCGTCGACGCCGCCCTGGAGGGCGGGCTCCTCGTCGGTCTGGCTGTAGCCGCGGAAGACATAGTCGCTGACCACGCCGACGTTCCAGGCCACCTCGGGCGCGGACTGGGCGCCGGCGGCCCCGGCGGTCATGAGCACGGCCGCGGCGGCCGCACAGGCGAAAGCTGATCTCATCATCGTATCCCCTTGTTATCGATGGTTGTTCGAGACTCACGCCTACTGGGCGGCGGCGCGGAGGGGAGGCTCCGCGCCGCCTGTCGGTTCGGTGATCAGACGCCCTCCATCACCTCGCCGTGCAGATGCCCGTCCAGCCCCTCGGCCTCCTGCGCGGCGGTGACGCGCAGGCCGGTGGTGAACTTGCAGACGATCAGAATCAGGAAGGTGACCACGGCGCTCCAGCCGATGGTGACGCCCAGGCCCCAGAGCTGTTTGGCGACCGTCGCGCCCTCGCCGACGCTGTTGACGGCGGCCGAGGCGAAGACGCCGGTCAGCACCGCGCCGAGAATGCCGCCCGCCCCATGGATGCCGAAGGCGTCCAGGCTGTCGTCATAGCGCAGCAGCTTCTTGATCCAGACCGAGGCCGCATAGCAGACCGGACCCGAGGCCAGGCCGATGATGACGGCTCCCTTGGGATCGACCAGACCCGCCGCCGGGGTGATGGCGACCAGACCGGCGATCAGGCCGGACAGCACGCCGATCAGCGAGGGCTTCCGCTTCTCCATGACCTCGACGATCTTCCAGGTCAGGGAGCCGGCCATGGCGGCCAGGATGGTGTTCAGGATGGCGACCGAGGCGATCGAGTCCGCGGTCCAGGCCGAGCCGGCGTTGAAGCCGATCCAGCCGACCAGCAGCAGCGAGGCGCCGATCATCGTCAGCACCGGATTGTGGGCGACGATGCTCTCCTTGCCGTAGCCCTTCCGGGCGCCGAGGAAGATGGCGCAGACCAGGCCGGCCACACCCGCATTGACGTGCACCACCGCGCCGCCGGCGAAGTCCAGCACGCCCGCCGCGCCCAGGAAGCCGCCACCCCAGACCCAGTGACAGATCGGCGCGTAGACCAGCAGGGTCCACAGACCGGTGAACAGCAGCAGGCCGGAATATTTGATCCGCTCGGCGAACGCCCCCGCGATCAGCGCCGGGGTGATGATGGCGAAGGTCAGCTGATAGGCGATCCAGAGATACTCGGGCAGGCCCGGCGTCAGACTGTGCGCCGTGGTCGGCGTCACGCCGTTCAGGAACAGCGTCTGGAACGAGCCGATATACGCCTGCACCTCGTCGCCCGAATAGCCGCCGATCGGCTGACCGACGCCGAACGACAGGCCGTAGCCGGCGATGAACCAGGCCAGGGTGACCACCGAGGCCACGCCCAGCGACTGGGTGATGGTGGCGATGACGTTCTTGCGCCGGACCATGCCGCCGTAGAACAGGGCCAGACCCGGCAGGGTCATCAGCAGGACCAGGGCCGTGGACGTCAGGATCCAGCCTGTCGCGGCGCCATCAAGGACGAGAGTCGTCTGATGCGCCAGAAGCGCCGGGTCCGGCGTCGCCGGGGCGGCCGCGGAAGCCGCCCCGGCCAGACAGCTCACCGCCAGGACCACAGCCCCTGCAAGCCCGATACGAAGTCGTGTCATTTGATCCCCCAGGACAGCATTACGCATGTGCAAAATGTTTACCGCATTTGCGAAATAGACAAGTGGGCTGACGATGTTTTGCGGATAATTCTTGCCGAGATCGGGAAATCACTCGCTGTTTCGGCAAGTTGGTGCCCGATTACGCCGCTATTCTGCTGGCCCGTTGTCGGCCAGCGCTCCTCGCAGTCGCAGCAATCAGTTGGCGGCAACGGGCCGTGTGGTCGGTTCGCTGGCGGCTGTGCGGACCCTCTGAGAGCCGTTCAGACCAAACGCACCGGCCGCAGACAGCGGGCGGCGCGCCGGAATTGCGCGGGCGCGCAGCCGTAGGCCTGTTTGAATGCAGCGCCGAAATGGCTCTGGCTGGTGAAGCCGAGATCGAGAGCGAGTGCGGTCATGTCGCTGTAGCGCGGGATGAGCTCGAGCGCCCGGGCCAGCCGCAGCCTGAGCTGATGGCGGTAAAGCGGCACGCCCTCGACCTGCCGGAAGACCTGGGTCAGGTAGACGGGCGAGACCCCGACCCGCGCCGCCACCTCCGCCAACGTCCAGCGCCGCGCAGGATCGTCGGCCAGCACCAGCCTGGCGCGATCGGCAATCTTCTGGCGGCCGTGGCGAACCCCCGCGACCGGCGAAACGCGCTCCCCCAGGGCCTCGGCGACGAGGGCCAGGGCGAGAGATTCCGCCTCAAGGGGTTCGGTCAGGCCGGCGACCAGGCGATGCCTGAGCAAGGCGGCCAAGGCCTGGGTCCGGGGTCCGATGCGCCGCCCGTTCCGATGGAAGACAGGCGCGCTCCCCTCGCGCACAACGCCCCTTGGCGCGAGTTCCAGCAGCCGGTCCTCGCTGATCCCGAGCGACAGGCACGCGTCCCCGCCCTCGACCGGATGACTGATGCGATAGCCCTCCCCCGCGTTGAAGAACGCCAGCTGGCCAGGATCCGCGACGACGGCCTGACGACCGATGTGGCGCATGAAGACGCCGCGATACGGGAAGACGAGCGCCGTGGCGTCCGGGCATTCCTCCGCGGATTGATGTCGGCAGCGGCCGCCGCAGACGACGTCCCGAACCGAAAGGCTCGGGATGTCGAGCAGGAGGGCCACTGAAAGGTCGGTCACGAAATCCGGTTTAGCCTTCGCGTGCGGCGACGCGATAACCTCGGAGGTTATGGCCCGTCAGCCGGCTCCTTCCGGCAGCCGAACGTCAGGCTCGAAAAGGTGGTCTCGAACCCGGTTTCGCGATCCGCGGGAAGCGGCCGGGTCCAGACGACATTGAGCCGCCACTGGCCGGTGCGCGGGATCACGAAGACGACGCGCCCCTCGCCGTCGGTCACCTGGCTTGCCCGTGGATGGGCGTCGTCGTCCAGGTCCGTCAGCTTGACGAGGGCTCCGGCCAGCGGCGCGCCCTGGTAGAAGACCCGGAACGGCAGGCTCGGAGGGCGGGACGCCGCGTACGGATCGGATTCGGGGACGATCTCCAGCGTCAGGCCGACGGGCTGAAGCGCGGGGTCGGGCGTCCCCTGGGCGGCCGCCCCGACCTGGACCAGAGCCTTGGCGACACGGCCATAGTTTTCCGATCCCTCGCGGTCGGATCGCCCCGCGCGTTCCCGCCAGACCAAAGCCGGGGTCAGGCCTTCCTCGCGCAGATAGGCGTTGAACCGCCCGGCCGCGAGATGGCTCTGCGCACGGTGATCCGTCTCCAATGCCAACACATGAGTCCCCGCCTGCGCCGGCGCGAAGGCGCCGTCGGCGTTCTCCCCGCCGAGGTGCAACTGGCCGCGCAGATCGACCTCGGCTCCCCGAGGGTCGATCGCGTCGAACCGCGTGATGCGCGAAACAGGGATGGCCGATCTCTGCCGGTCCGGTCCATGGCCCACCTGGAGCGTGAAGGGCGTGACCGCGTCGGAACCCGTGCAAAAGGCGGCCGGCTGGATCCAGAAATCGTGGGCCGCCGCGGGACTTCCGGCGAGCATGACCGCCAGAACGGCCGGAACGAGTCCGGCGACACGCCGGCCGCGAGCCTTTGTGAAACGGGTCATGGCTGGTCCGGGTTCCTCGTATCCGTCGGGGTCGGGACTGCCGGCGCGAGGAAGGGGAAGGCCGTGGCCGAATGATGCTGATCGTCCCGGTTGACGCCGTCGTCGACGCTGTCGGAACGCCCGTTCACCAGCAGGGACCGATAGACGTTGACGGCGCTGTAGAGGGGCGTCCTGCCGCCGCAGTCGGCGGCCAGGGCTTCATGACCCGGCATGGCCGCCATCTCGACCGCGAACAGTCGCGTGCAGTTCGTGGACGCGCTGTTCACCCATAGGCGGTCGTCGGCGAGCAGGGTCGCGAGGGCCCGATAGCGCAGCGAGGGGGCGGCGTCCGGCCGCGCCATCAGCTGGTTTCCGCAGGCCCCGTCGAAGCCGTCGTAGAGCGCCAGCCCCGTCTCGATCTCCGGAATGAATTTCGCCGCCGTCGCCGGAGTGGCGGCGTTGTAGGCCTCCTTCAGAGCGTTGCTGACCTCTTCGGAGCCGATGGTTCCCAGCAGGGCGTTTCCGGTCAGCGGCCGCCCGGCGCGGTCGATCTGCCGCCTCGGACCTTCGGTCGCCGCCCAGACCGCCAGCAGGGGGCCGCCCCGGGCGACGACGTCGAGGTCCACCGACACGACCAGCGCCGCGGGAGTCCATCCGGCGAGGAAGTTGGTTCCCGGTCCTCCGTCGGTCTGGCGCCATTGGCCGAACACGGCCTGCGACGTGGCCGGATCAAAAACCGGGCATCCCGCCGCATCCCTGTGAGCGCCGGCGGCGAGCGCGGCCGCGGCGGTGTTGTAGGCGGCGCGCGTGCCGCGGACGTTGTTGAAGAAGGGATCGTCCCGCAGGCCGGCGAAGGCCCGGAAACGCCCGTTCCGGCCACTGAGCCCCTCCTGTCCGCCGGGGTCGCCGATGGCGGCGTCGACGTCTCCCACCCGGCACGAGACGGCGCTATCGCCCGCGAAACGGCATACGATCGAGATGGTCGCGGTCGTGCGGCCCATCCGGGCGCCGCTGTCGACGTGGAAGACATAGTTCAGCCGGTCCGAGAATGTGTGACCGACGATCGTCATCGCCAGGTTCAGCCTCCGGCCGTCCTGCGAGGTCCATGCATAGAGGTCGCCGATGTCCGCGCGCGGATCGGCGATGACCGACGGCGTGTCCAGATGATCGGACGCCAGGACCGATCCGGCGAAGCCCGCCACGATGACCGATGTCAACCCGGCGAGCAGGCGGCGAAGGCGGGGCACAAGGGATTTCGACATGGGCGCCTGGGGTTGCGAAAGCCCCCAGATGGACCGCGAGCGCGTTACGGGCTGTCGAAATCTTTAGCGATCTGCTTGTCTCATTTCGTCCATCGCCGGGGTCCATCGTTGCGGGTTGCGGTAACCGGTGTCATTTCTGAATCAGCCGACGCCGGACTGGGCGTCGGCAGGCGTTAGAGCGATCGGGAACAAGGCGTGAAGCAGGCCCTCCATCTCCACCCCGACCGTCTGTTCCCTGCGGACGCGGACACCCGCGCCGTCGCGCGGCGGCTGCACGCCGAAATCCGCGACCTGCCGATCATCAGCCCTCACGGCCATACCGATCCGTCATGGTTCGCGGGAAACGCGCCGTTCGCCAATCCGGCCGAGCTGCTCATCACTCCCGACCATTACGTCTTCCGCATGCTGTTCAGTCAGGGCGTGCCCATGGAGGATCTGGGCGTCCCCCGCGCCGACGGCGGGCCGGTCGAGACCGATCCGCGCGCGATCTGGCGGCGGTTCGCCGAACGCTATCACCTGTTCCACGGCACGCCGTCCCGCCTCTGGCACGACTGGGTCTATGCCGAGGCCTTCGGGATCGACGTGCGGCTCAGCGCCGAAACGGCGGACCACTATTACGACGTCATCGACGCCGCCCTGAAGACCGACGCCTTCCGCCCCCGCGCCCTGTTCGAGCGTCACAACATCGAGGTCCTGACCACCACCGAGAGCCCGATCGACACCCTGGAGCATCATCAGGCGATCCGCGCCTCCGGCTGGAAGGGCCGGGTCCTGACCGCCTACCGCCCCGACCCGGTGCTCGATCCCGACTTTGAAGGCTTCCACGCCAACCTGGCGATCCTGGCCGAACAGACCGGCCGCGACACCCTGAGCTGGTCCGGCTATCTCGACGCGCACCGCGACGGCCGGGCGTTCTTCGCCGCCATGGGCGCGACCTCGACGGACCATGGCCACCCGACGGCCTTCACCGCCGACCTGTCCCGCGCGGAGGCCGAGGCCCTGTTCGCCCGCGTCGCGAAAGGCCCCGTCAGCGCCGCCGACGCCGAACTGTTCCGCGGCCAGATGCTGACCGAGATGGCGGCCATGAGCGTGGAGGACGGTCTGGTGATGCAGCTGCATCCCGGCAGCTTCCGCAATCACAACGCCGCGGTCTTCCGGCAGTACGGTCGCGACAGGGGCGCCGACATTCCGACGCGGACCGACTATGTCCACGCGCTGAAACCCCTGCTGGACCGCTTCGGCTCGGACCCGCGCCTGTCGCTGATCGTCTTCACCCTGGACGAGACGACCTACAGCCGTGAACTGGCCCCGCTGGCCGGCCACTATCCGGCGCTGAAGCTGGGGCCCAGCTGGTGGTTCCACGACAGTCCGGAGGGCATGCGCCGGTTCCGCGAACAGGTCACCGAGACCGCCGGCTTTTACAACACCGTCGGCTTCAACGACGACACCCGCGCCTTCCTGTCCATCCCCGCCCGTCACGATGTGGCGCGGCGCATGGACTGCGGCTTCCTGGCGAAACTGGTGGTGGAGCACCGGCTGGAGGAGGACGAGGCGCACGACCTCGCCCGCGCCCTGACCTACGATCTGGTCAAGGCGGCGTACAAGCTATGACAGCCGCGCGGCTCGGTTCGGGAACGCTCGCCGCCCTGCCCGCGCAGGTCGCCCGGCCCGCCTATGACCGGAGCCAGGTCCGCACGGGCGTGGTGCATCTGGGCATAGGCGCGTTCCACCGGGCGCATCAGGCGGTGGTCTTCGACGATGCGCTGAACGCCGGCGACCTGCGCTGGGGCGTGCTGGGCGCCTCGCTGCGGTCGCCCGATGTCCGCAACCAGCTGGCGCCCCAGGACGGGCTCTACACCCTGGTGATCGAGGACGGGGCCGCGCGCTCCATGCGCATAATCGGCGCCGTGCAGGACGTTCTGGTCGCGACCGGCGATCCGGCCGCGCTCGTGGAGGCCATGGCGTCTCCCGACGTCCACATCGTCACCCTGACGGTGACCGAGAAGGGCTATTACCTCGACCCCGCCTCAGGGACCCTGAAGCTGGACGATCCGTCCGTCGCCGCCGATCTGGCCGACCTGTCCGCGCCCGTCACGGCTCCGGGCTTCGTGACCGCGGCGCTTCGCCTGCGCCGCGACCGGGGCCTGCCGCCCTTCACCGTGATCTCTTGCGACAACCTTCCGCACAACGGCGCGCGCATCCGTTCGGCGGTGCTCGAGATGGCGGGCCGCATCGACCCGGACCTGCGCGACTGGATCGCGGCCGAGGGCGCCTTCCCCCAGACCATGATCGACCGGATCGTACCGGCCACGACGCCCGACGACATCGCGGCCCTGACCGCCGAACTGGGGTTTGCGGACCACGGCATGGTCAGGACCGAACCCTTCACCCAGTGGATCATCGAGAACCGCTTCGCCGGCGAACGGCCCGACTTCGGCGGGTTCGGCGTCCAGCTGACCGACGCCGTCGGCCCGTGGGAGGACGCCAAGCTGCGGCTTCTCAACGGCGCCCACTCCGCCCTCGCCTATCTCGGCGCCCTGGCGGGGTTCGATCATGTGCATGAGGCCGTCGCCGTCCCGGCCCTGAGGGCTTTCGTCGAGCGGCTCTGGGACGAGGCCGGGACCACTCTGAATCCGCCGCCCGGTCTGGGTATCGCGGCCTATCGCGCCGAACTGATGGCGCGGTTCTCGAACGCGGCCCTGCGCCACCGGACGCGGCAGATCGCCATGGACGGATCGCAGAAGCTGCCGCAGCGGCTGCTGGCCACGGCGCAGGCGCGCCTCGCGGCTGGCCAATCCATCCCGGCCCTCGCCCTCGCCGTCGCCGCCTGGATGCGCTGGCAGGAAGGCCGCACCGAGAGCGGCGAGGCGGTCCCCGTGGAGGACCCGCTGGCGGCCGAAACGGCCCGCCGTCTGGCCGCCGCGAGCGACGATGCAGCCAGGGTCGCCGCCCTGCTTGACCTCGAGGCGGTGTTCCCCCGCGCACTCTCGGACGACCCCGCCTTCCGGCGCGCGGTCACCCGGGCCTTCCTCGACCTGCGCCGCCTCGGCGCCGTCGGCGCGGCGGCCGCCCCCGCGGAGATGGCGGCATGACCCGGGCCCTGACGCTGAACCCGGTCGACGATGTTGCGATCGTGCTGGACAGTCTTGAACCCGGTGTGGTCGTCGAGAGCCTGAACCTCCGCGCTGTCGAAGCCATTCCGGCGGGCCACAAGATCGCCCGCCACGCGATCGCCGCCGGAGCCGTGGTGCGCAAATACGGCCAGGTGATCGGCGAGGCGCTGACCGGCATCCCCGCCGGCGCCCACGTCCACACCCACAATCTGGCGATGAGCGAGGCCCGGGCCGACGCCGCGATCGGGGTCGATGCGCAGGCGCCGCAAACCCTGACCGGCGCAACCTTCGAAGGGTTCGTCCGGGCCGACGGGTCGGTCGGCACCCGCAACTACATCGGCGTTCTGACCAGCGTGAACTGCTCGGCCACCGTCGCCCGACGCATCGCCGACGCCTTCCCGGACGCCGCACTGCCTGACGGCGTCGACGGCGTGGTGGCCTTCACCCATCAGGGCGGCTGCGGCGGCTCGTCCCTCAGCGTGGACACCGCCGTCCTGCAGCGGACCATGGCCGGCTACGCCCGCCATCCGAACTTCGCGGCCATCCTCGTCGTCGGCCTGGGGTGCGAGGCCAACCAGATTCCCGACTGGCTGGCCCGGGAGGGCCTTGAGCCGAACGCCGGCCTGCGCACCCTCACCATCCAGGAAGCCGGAGGCACCAGTCGTGCCATCGAGGCCGGCGTCGCCGTCGTCCGGGAGATGGTCGCCGAGGCCAAGGCCGCGCGCCGCCAGACGGTGTCCGCCGCCCACCTGACCGTCGGCCTGCAGTGCGGCGGGTCGGACGGGTGGTCCGGGGTGACAGCCAATCCCGCCCTTGGGGCCGCCGTCAATCTGCTGGTCGCCCACGGCGGCCGGGCCATGCTGTCCGAGACGCCGGAGATCTGGGGCGCCGAACACCTGCTGCTGCGCCGGGCGACCTCGCCGGAGGTGGCCGACAGGCTGCTGGCCCGGCTGGACTGGTGGCGCGCCTATGCCGACCGGCACGGCATGGAGCTGAACAACAACCCCTCGCCGGGCAATCTCGCCGGCGGCCTGACGACCATTCTCGAGAAGTCGCTGGGTGCGGTCGCCAAGTCGGGCGCGACGCCGCTCAACGACGTCATCGGCTATGCCCAGCCCGTGACGGCGCCGGGGCTCAGCTTCATGGACAGCCCCGGCTACGATCCCTGCTCGGCGACAGGCCAGATCGCCTCGGGCGCCAATCTGCTGGCCTTCACCACCGGCCGCGGCTCGGTGTTCGGGGCCAAGCCGGCGCCGTCGATAAAACTGGCCTCGAACGCCCGGGTGGCGAGCTGGATGGACGAGGACATCGACATCGACGCCTCGCCCGTGCTGGACGGCGTCACCCTGGCGGCCATGGGCGAGATCATCTTCGCCCGGATGCTGGCCGTGGCCTCGGGCGAGCCTTCGAAGTCCGAGGCGCTGGGGATCGGCGACAACGAGTTCGTCCCCTGGCAGGTCGGAGGATACCTCTAGGCGTCTTACGAACAGGCATTGACACCGGTTACCATGCGTCCGCATTCTGCGGCTTCAAGTCGCCGACAACCGCCCGGACACAGGGCCGACCGGCAGGAAACGAACGGGACGAGGGATCATGAGCAACGTTGCAGGCGCGACTGCGAACCAACCCGCGCCCGCGGGCAGGTACCGCTGGGTGGTGGTGTGGCTGCTGTTCGCCGCCATGGTCATCAACTACGTCGACCGTCAGGCCATCGGCGTCCTCAAGCCCACGCTGATGACCGAGTTCAGCTGGACCGAGGGCGACTTCGCCAACATCATCTTCTGGTTCCAGGCGGCCTATGCCGTGTCCTACCTGTTGTGGGGCCGGATCGTGGACAGGATCGGGGCCCGCTGGGGCTTCGGACTGGCCTTCATCATCTGGCAGGTCGCCTTCATCGCCCATGCGGGCGTCCGCAGCCTGAACCAGATGATCTTCGCCCGACTGGCCTTGGGCGTCGGCGAGGGGGGCGGCTTCCCGGCCGGCATCAAGGCCGTGACCGAGTGGTTCCCCAAGAAGGAACGCGCCTTCGCCGTCGGCCTGTTCAACGCCGGGACCAATATCGGCGCCATCGTGACGCCCCTGATCATTCCGCTGATCGCCTCGGTCTGGCTCGGCACGGCCGAGGATCCGAACTGGCGGATGGCCCTGATCATCGTCGGCGCCGCCGGCCTGATCTGGGTGCCGATCTGGTTCATGGTCTACAAGCGCCCCGGCGAGCACAGGAAGGTCACGCCCGAAGAGCTGGACTACATCGCCCAGGACGCGCCCGACCCGACCCACAAGATCGGCTGGCTGAAGCTGCTGACGGTCAAGGAGACCTGGGCCTACGCCCTGGGCAAATTCCTGATCGACCCGATCTGGTGGTTCTTCCTGTTCTGGCTGCCGGGCTTCCTGGGAACCCAGTACGACCTCAACCTGCTGACCTTCGGTCCGCCGCTGATCGCGATCTATCTGCTGAGCGACGTGGGCTCGATCGGCGGCGGCTGGCTGTCCAGCCAGTTCCTCAAGCGCGGCATGAGCCTGAATGCGGCGCGCAAGCTGACCATGCTGATCTGCGCCCTGGCCGTCATTCCGGTGGCCTTCGCCGGCATGGCGTCCAACGTCTGGACCGCGGTCCTGATCATCGGCATCGCCACCGCCGCCCACCAGGGCTTCTCGGCCAACCTCTACGCCATGCCGGGGGATGTCTTCCCGCGCTCGGCGGTCGGCTCGGTCGTGGGCATCGGCGGGATGATCGGCGGCTTCGGCGGCATGGCCATGGCCAAATACGCCGGCTACGTCCTGGACAAGATCGGCAGCTACACGCCCATCTTCGTGGTCGCGGCCTCGGCCTATCTGATCGCCCTGCTGGTCATCCACCTGCTGTCGCCGCGCTACGAGCCGGCCAAGGTCTGATCCCGTCCCTGGGGGTCGTCCGCCAGAGCGCGGGCGACCTCAGCCCGGCGGCCTTCCGTCGCGTAACCCCATGAATAACCACGTGCCCCACGCGGGCGCTGCGTTGTAGGCTGGCCGCATCCCATCCCGGAGCGACCCCATGCCGTCCCTGAAGCCCTCGTATCCGCTGTATCTGGCCAATGAGGCGCTGACCCCCAATCAGGATCTGGCGGTCACCGACAAATACTCAGGCGAGGTGGCGACGCGGGTGGCGATGGCCGACGCCGCGACCATCGACAGGGCCATCTCTGCGGCCGTCGAGGCGACCCGCCCCATGGCCGAAATGGCGGCCTATGAGCGCCAGGCGGTCCTGACCCATTGCGTGACCCGGTTCCAGGAACGGTTCGACGAACTGGCCTATGCCCTGTGCATCGAGGCGGGCAAGCCGATCAAGGATTCACGCGGCGAGGTCACCCGGCTGATCGACACCTTCCGCATCGCCGCCGAGGAGTCCGTGCGCATCACCGGCGAGGTGCAGCCGCTGGACATCTCGGCCCGGGCTCGCGGCTATCAGGGCATGTGGAAGCGCGTGCCGATCGGCCCCTGTTCCTTCATCTCGCCGTTCAACTTCCCGCTGAACCTCGCGGCCCACAAGATCGCCCCCGCGCTGGCCGTCGGTTGCCCCTTCGTGATGAAGCCCGCCTCGCGCACGCCGCTGGGCGCCCTGATCATCGGCGAGGTTCTGGCCGAAACCGACCTTCCGAAGGGGGCCTTCTCCATCCTGCCCGCGACGCGCGACGGCGCCGACCTGTTCACCACCGACGACCGGCTGAAGCTGCTGTCCTTCACGGGTTCGCCCGAGGTGGGCTGGGCGCTCAAGGCGAAGGCCGGCAAGAAGAAGGTGGTGCTGGAGCTGGGCGGCAACGCCGCGGTGATCGTCGACCGCGACGCCGATCTGGAGGACGCCGCCGACCGGATCATCTTCGGCGCCTTCTACCAGTCGGGTCAGTCCTGCATCGGGGTGCAGCGCATCCTGATCCATGACGAGATCTACGGCGCCCTGCGAGACCGGCTGGTGACGAAGACCCGCGCCCTGGTCTCCGGCGACCCCCAGGACGAGAACGTCTTCATCGGCCCCATGATCGACGAGGGCGAAGCCCGCCGGCTGGAGAGCTGGATCGCCGAAGCGACCAACGCGGGCGCGACCCTGCTGTGCGGCGGCGGACGCGAGGGCGCCATGCTGGAGGCGACCCTGCTGGAAGGCGTCGGACGCGGCCTGAAAATCCGCGAGGAGGAGGCGTTCGGGCCGGTCGCCATCCTGTCGCGTTTCTCCGATTTCGAGGCGGCGCTGGAAGAGGTCAACGACAGCCGCTTCGGCCTGCAGGCGGGCGTCTTCACCCGCGACATCCACAAGGCCATGCGCGCCTGGGAGGTGCTTGAGGTCGGCGGGATACTGATCGGCGATGTCCCCAGCTATCGCGTCGACAACATGCCCTATGGCGGCGTGAAGGACTCGGGGCTGGGCCGCGAGGGGGTCAAATTCGCCATGGAAGACATGACGGAGATCCGCAATCTGGTGATCCGGAAGCGACCGTAGGTCGCTGACATCGACCGCCCGCTCCGTATCTGACGCAGGCGCATGCTCCCCTGACACGGACCCACCGGGTCTGGTCTTTGACAATCGACCGCGTGGCGCAAGCCTCCGCGAAGTGCACTCGTCGCACCCTTTGCACTCTTCGCACTGTTTTTCAGCTTCCCCGGTCCTCAGGTGCCCGGCTGCACATACGGGATGCCCGCGAAGAAGCGGCGCTCGTCGCCGCGCGGATCATTCTCCAGCCGGGTCTCGACGTCGAACACCATCGTCTCGCGATGCGTCAGCCCATAGGGCGTCCAGGCGGGCAGTCCGGCGTGGTTCGGATCGCCCGAGCGCGCCAGGGCGATGAAGGCGTCGCTCAGACGGGCGGCGACGGCCCGGGCGCCGGGCCCCGTGACGCGCGACCCGGCTGCGTCGACGTTGTCGAACGCCAGGGGGATGTCCACCGTGTGGAAGGCGCCCGTTCGGCCGTTCTCCAGGGTTCCGGGAAGATCCATCTGATAGACCCAGGCCGGCGCGCCTTGCGCGGCCCGGGCCTCGGCCTCGATCACCGCCCCCCGCCAGGACCGGCCCGCGGTGGAGGCGCCGATCAGCACCTGGTCGGGCGTCCAGTCGGGGTGCAGGCGGCGATATTCGGCGATGACGACCTCGGGCGCGACGTCGATGCGCAGCACGTCGGGCGACATCCGCCCCGGCAGGGACTCCCAGGTCAGTCCGGCGTTGGCGGGATCGCCGCCCAGGAAGCCCAGGGTCTCGTCGCGCGTATTGCCGATGATCATTGGGACGCCCGCCGACTGGGCGGGGGCGTCCGGATAGAAGGGGTGGCGGAACAGGGTCTGATGATCCACCACCGGGCCGAAATACAGGCTGCCGTAGCCGAGGACGGGGTCGGTGACACGGGCGGCCTCGAGCAGGGCCTCGGCCGGCATGTCCAGCAGGTCCCGCACCCGGTCCGGCGCCACGCCCGCTGCATCGAGCAGGGCGCGGGCGCGCCGCGCGGCGTTCAGGGGACCCGAGGCGGTCACCTGCTGGCCGCTCATGGTCGCGGCGCGGTGGAACAGGCCGTCGGCGGCCGGGGTGGCCATCAGGGTCGCGATCTTGGCCCCGCCGCCCGACTGGCCGAACACCATGACGCGCCCGGGATCGCCCCCGAAGGCCGCGATATTGTCCCGGACCCACTGCAGCGCGAGAACGAGATCCAGCTGCCCCGCATTGCCGGAATGGGGAAGACCCGCATCAAAACGGGCCAGCGAGGCGTAGCCGAACAGGTTGAGCCGGTGGTTCAGGGTCACCACGACCACGTCCCCGCGCGTCGCCAGCCTGGAGCCGTCATAGAGGGGCGATGAGCCCGAGCCCGTCGAATAGCCGCCGCCGTGGATGTAGACCATGACCGGCCGCCGTCCGGCGTCCAGGCCCGGGGTCCAGACGTTGAGGAACAGGCAGTCCTCGGACTGGTCGGCCTCGCCGCCCGACTGGGGAGACGCCGCGCCGTATGTCAGGGCCTCGACCGGCCGCGACCAGGGCGCGGGCGGACGCGGCGGCTGGAAACGGGTCGGCCGGGTGTCGGCGCCGTAGCGGACGCCCTTGAACGACAGGACGCCATGGTCGCGTGCGCCGATGACGGGGCCATGGGCGGTGGTCGCCCGGGGCGAGGCGGCGGTCCTGGCCCGGGCCGGCGTCGCGGACGCGGCGACGGCCGCGAAGGCCCCGAGAGTCTCGCGGCGCGTCAGCTTCACCGGATCGACCGGCCGTCGCCGCCGGCCAGCAGGGCCGCGACCTCGTCCTGCGAAACCATGGAGGCGTCGCCGGGCGTGGTCATGGCCAGGGCTCCATGGGCCGCGCCCCAGCCGACGGCGTCCCTGACCGACAGGCCGTTCATCAGGGCCCAGGCCAGGCCGGAGACGAAACTGTCTCCGCCCCCGACCCGATCGAGGATTTCCAGATCCGACCAGACCGGCGCGGTCACCAGCTCCCCGCCGCTCCACGCCGCGGCCGACCAGTCGTTGCGGCTGGCGGTGGACGGCCGGCGCAGGGTGGCCGCGACCACCGCGGCCCGGGGGTACAGATCGCTGAACGCCTTCGCGGCGGCGGCGAAGGCGGCCGCCCCGAGGTCGCCGCCCGCGGCGGCGGCGGGGGTCTTCAGATCGACGCCCAGGCAGGTCTCGAACCCGTAGCCGTCGCCGATCATCACATCGACGGCGCCGGCGATGGCGCGGTTCACCCGGCGCGCGGCGTCCGGATCGGGATGGCTGTCCCACAGGCTGGCGCGGTAGTTGAGGTCATAGGACACCACGGTCCCGTGCCGCCGCGCGGCCTCGACCGCCTCGATCGCGACCTCGGCCGTCGAGGTCGACAGGGCGGCGAAGATGCCGCCGGTGTGGAACCAGCGCACGCCCTCGTCGCCGAACAGACGGTCCCAGTCGATCTCGCCGGGGCGCATCTGGCTGGCTGCGGAATTGGCGCGGTCGGACAGGCCGCGCGCGGGCCGGACGCCGAAGCCGCGCTCGGTGAAGTTCAGGCCCATGCGGGTGTTGCGGCCCATGCCGTCGGCCTCGCGCCACAGGATGTGGCTGCGGTCCACGCCGCCCTGGCCGATCAGGTCGTCGGCCAGCCGGCCAAGATCATTGTCCGGCAGGGCCGTGACGACGGCTCCGCGCAGGTTGAAGGTCCTGGCCATGGCCCGGACGACGTTGTATTCGCCGCCGCCCTCCCAGACGTCGAAGGATCGCGCGTTGCGGACGCGGCGCTCGCCGGGGTCGAACCGCAGCATGACCTCGCCGAGGGCGACCATGTCCCAGCGGCATTGTTCGGAGGGGCGGAGGTTCGGCAGGGCTGACATACCGGAATCCTATACGCCGCGTCCGGACGGCGGTAGCGGCGAGGAAAAGAAAGGCCGGCGGCTTTCGCCGCCGGCCCGAGTTCACGTTCAGGAGAACGCGTTTCTAGAAGCGGTACCGGGCGCCGACGAACACCTGGCGGCCCGTGTGGTGGTAGACGGAGGTGCTTTCCCGATCGAGGCCGTCGCCGACGAACTGGTGGTTCGCCTCGTCCGTCAGGTTCAGGGCCTCCAGGGTGAGCTGGATCTCGTCGGTCAGCTGGTAGGAAGCCGAGGCGTCGAGGTTGAAGGTTTCCTTCTTGCCCTCGATGTTGTTGCCGTTCCGGCCGGGGACGTTCTGGAGGTAGGCGTCCCGGATCGCCGCCGACACCCGCGCCGAGAGCTTGGAGTCCTCGTAGTAGAGGGTGGCGTTGTACGACTGGGGCGACAGGTTGACCAGGTCGGCCGTCACGAAGACCGAGCAGAGCGCGTCGTTGCAGTAGTCGATCTCGGATTCGACGTGGGTGTAGTTCAGCTGCACCCCCGTGTTGGCCAGGAAGCCGGGCAGGAAGCGGAAGGGCTGCTGATAGCTGATCTCGAAACCCTTCAGCGGGCCGCCTTCGGTGTTCACCGCCGCGGTCAGCTGGAAGATGGTCGAGGCCGAGCACGGCGCGACGCAGAAGCTCGGGGCGAAGGCCGAGGGGTTCAGCGCCGTCAGGTCCGAATAGGGCAGATCCTGGCGGACCAGCTGAATGTAGGTGTCGATGTCCTTGTAGAAGTAGGCGAAGGACAGCAGGCTCTCCGGCGCGAAATACCACTCGATGCTGAAGTCGTAGGTGGCGGCGCGGAACGGCTCCAGCTTCACATTGCCGATGGTGGCGGTGAAGTTCGGACCCATGGCCAGGGCGGTCGTCGGAACCAGGAAGTTGGTGCCGGCCAGGTTGTTGTTGATCGGCGGACGCGCCATCACCTTGGCGGCGCCGAAGCGCACGAACAGGTCTTCGACCGGCTCAAGCACAAGGTTCAGCGACGGCAGGGTGTCGGTGTACTCGTTCTCGCCGGTCACCAGGGTGCCGCCGCCGGTCGAGCTGTAGCCCTCCGCCTCGAGGATGGTATTGGCCTGGCGCACGCCGATGTTGCCGCGCAGCGGCATGTCGAACACCTGGGTGTTGAAGTCCGCCTGGACGTAGAAGGCCAGATCCTGTTCGTAGATCGACCGGTTGCCGCCGCGGGCGTTGCCGTTGGTGATGCTGGTCATGCGGAAGTCGCCGCCAGGCACGCCGGTGTCGCAGTTGCAGTAGATGTTGAACAGGCTGGCGATGGCGTCCAGGTCCGGTCGCAGCCAGGTGGTGTCGGTTCCGGTCGGGACCAGATCCTTGCCGAAGCCCGTCAGCAGGTTGGAGATGTTGGCCACCGTGACGCCGGCCGGCAGCTGGGGCACCAGGGTCTCGTCGGCGCGACGCGATTCATGGGAATCGGAGTCGTAGGTCTTGAAGTTGATCCCCGCCTTGAAGGTGACGAACTCGTTGGCGTCGTACTCGATGTCGGCCTGGGCCGTGGTGAAGGTGGTGTCCACCCCGTTGGGACGCAGGCGGATTTCCGAACGCGGCAGGGCCGCCACGCCGGTGCCCAGGTTGGCGCTGCGCCAGGCCCAGTTGGCCGGGTTGGTGACGTCGAAGCCGTAGCTGATCAGCGGCGTGTCGGGGTTGCCGCGGAAGTCCCACGAATAGCCCTGGGTGTTCTGGCGATCGAGGGTGACCGTCGTCTGGATCGGGTTCTCGAAGTTCGAGTTGGCGTTGCCGTAATAGAAGCTGCCGCGCAGGCGATCCGAGAAGTCGTGCTGGGCCGAGAAGTCGATCTGGGTGTAGGCGGTCGAGAGCACGTCGAACCGGCTTTCCGAGCGGATGTCGACGTTGTCGAACACGCCGTAGACCAGCATGTTGTTCTCGACCGCGGCGTCGCGGACGTGGATCTGGGTCTGGCCGCCGGCCGCGGCGTTGCGACTGAAGGACAGGGCTTCCAGGAAGTCTTCCTGACGGGTGGCGTCGAGCTTGGAATACAGGACGTCCAGGGTGAACAGGGTGGTCTCGGCGGGCCGCCATTGGAAGGAGCCGGTGACGCCCAGACGTTCCTGTTCGTGCGTCAGACGGCCGTAGCGCGGCAGGCGCGGAATGAAGACCGTGGCCTGGTTGGCCGTCGTATAGGCGGCGTTGTTCGCGGCGGTGTTGGCCGGACGCGCCACGCCGGTGGCGCAGTTGGCGGCCGAGGATCCGTTCGCGGCGCTGTTGCCCGGATTCTGGGGCGTGAAGCCGAGCGGCGAGCAGAAGCCGCCGCTGTTGGTCGAACCCGGCGCCGCGGCGGGGGCCCAGCGAACGGAGCTGAAGCCTTCCTCGATCAGGCTGCGCTCGCTGTAGGCCAGCGAGACCAGGGCGCCGAACTCGTCATTGGCGCCGAAGGTGTCGCTGAGCAGGAAGGCGTAGCGCGGATTGTATTTTTCGGAGAGGTCGTTGTAGCCGACCTGGGCCGAGGCGGCGGCGGTGAAGCCGTTGCGGTCGAACGGGCGGGTGGTCAGCAGGTCGACGGTCGCGCCCAGCGAGCCCTCTTCCGTCTCGGCCGCGGCGGTCTTGCGCACGGTGATCGAGTTGAAGAGTTCGGAGGCGAAGACGTTGAAGTCGAAGCCGCGGCCGCGGTTGGCGCCGCCCGAGGAGTCGGTGCCGCCGGCGGTGGCCTGGGCCTCCATGCCGTTCAGGCGGGTGCGGGTGAAGTCGGGGCCGAGGCCGCGGACGGTGATGGTGCGGCCTTCGCCGGCGTCACGGTCGATGGCGACGCCCGGAACGCGCTGGATCGACTCGGCGAGGTTCAGGTCCGGGAAGTCGGCGATGTCCTCGGCGACGATCACGTCGACCATGTTGTTCTCGCGCCGCTTGGCGTCGAGGCCGGCGCTCAGGCTGGCGCGGAAGCCGGTGACGACGACCTCGTCGACCTCGGTCGGCTCGTCCTGACCCGGTGCGGTCTGGGCTGCGGCGACGCCGACCCCCAATGACAGGGCCACGGCCAGGCCGGACGCTCCCGCGAACAGAATACGGCGAAAGTCGCGGGTCATCCCCGCCTGAATGGCTTGCATAATATGCCTCCTCCCAATTGGGCATACAGAACGCCGAGGTGACCCCGGTCTATCGATTTTTGCGGTTTGGACCCTTGGTGGCCGCCCCGTTTGACACCGGTGTCATCTTCGCGTGGAATAGGTTCTGACACCGGTATCAATCAGAGCCTAACCTTATGATCCTCGTTTTGGGAAGCCCTCTTGTGCGCACCACGCTTGCAAGCGCGGCCATAACGCTGGTCTGCGTGACTTTGGGGGCACACCCGGCCGCGGCCCAGGCGGCCGGACCAGGCCCCGTGGCCTTCCCCGGGGCCGAGGGCGCGGGCCGGATGGCGGCCGGCGGTCGCGGCGGCCGCGTCCTCAGGGTGACGAATCTGGATGACGCGGGACCGGGCAGCCTGCGCGCCGCCGTCGAGGCGGATGGTCCGCGCACGGTCGTTTTCGATATCGGGGGCACGATCCGGCTGGCCTCGCCCCTGACGATCCGGCGCGGGCGGATCACCGTGGCGGGACAGACGGCCCCCGGCGGCGGGATCACCCTGCGCGACCACGCCCTGGTGGTGGCCGCCGACGACGTCGTGATCCGCCACATCCGCTCGCGTCTGGGCGACGAGAGCCGGATCGAATCCGACGCCGTCTCGATCGAGCGGGGCCGCCGGATCATCCTGGATCACGTCTCGGCGTCATGGTCGGTGGACGAGACCCTGTCGGTCGGCAGCCGCTACGACCCGCCCGAACGCGGCGTCTATGACGTCACCGTCCAGTGGTCGGTCATCGCGGAGTCCCTGAACGCCTCGGGCCACGCCAAGGGCGATCACGGCTATGGATCGCTGGTGCGGGGCGGGCACGGCGCGCGGATGACCTTCCACCACAATCTGTGGGCGGCCCACCGGGCGCGGATGCCGCGGCCCGGCAACTACAATGCGCCGTCGATCGATCCCGAGGGCCCGCGGTTCGAGTTCCGCGAGAATGTCTTCCACGACTGGGGCGGCTCGCACGCCGGCTACAACGCCGACACGGCCAGCCTGTCGGCCTACGCCTTCATCGGCAACGCCTATATTCCCGGTCCGGACTCGGAGGGACGCTGGGCGTTCGAGGAATCCAACCCCCTCGCCCGGGCCTGGTTCGAGGGCAATGCGATGGACGGAACAGTGCCGGCGGATCCGTGGAGCCTGGTGAAGGACTCGGACCGGCCCGACTATCGGCTGGCCGCGCGCCCCGACTGGGCCCAGCCAGCGACCAGAACGGCGGCCGGGGTCGAGGCGGCCGTGCTGGCCGGCGCCGGGGCGGGCCCCGTCCGCGACGCCGTGGACGAGCGGATCGTCGCCGGGGTGCGGGCGCGGTCGCTGCGCATCATCGACAGCCAAGCACAGGTCGGCGGCTGGCCCGAACTGGCGCCGGGGACGCCGTGGATCGACGGCGACGGAGACGGCATGCCGGACGACTGGGAAAGGGCGCACGGCTCCAATCCCGCGGACGCGGCCGACGGCGCGCTCGATCGGGACGGCGACGGCTACACCAATCTGGAAGATTGGCTGAACAGTCTGGCCTAGCGGGCCAGCCAGCCCCCGTCGACCGCCAGCACCGTGCCATGGACATAGCTGGCCGCGTCCGACGACAGGAAGACCGCCGCGCCCGCCAGATCCGAGGGCTTGCCCCAGTGGCCGGCGGGGATGCGGGCCAGGATGTCGCGGTTGCGCGTCTCGTCGGCGCGCAGGGCCTCGGTGTTGTTGGTCTCGAAATAGCCGGGGGCGATGCCGTTGACGTTGATGCCCTTCGACGCCCACTCGCAGGCCAGCAGTTTCGTCAGGCCGGCCAGTCCGCTCTTCGAGGCGGTGTAGGACGGCACGCGGATGCCGCCCTGGAAGGACAGCATCGAGCAGATGTTGATGATCTTGCCGCCCCGGCCGTCCGCGACCCAGGTCCGGGCCACGGCCTGGCTGAGGAAGAAGGCGGTCTTCAGATTGGTGTCCATGACCGCGTCCCAGTCGGCCTCGCTGAAATCGAGGCTGTCGGCGCGGCGGATGATGCCGGCGTTGTTGACAAGGATGTCGACGGGACCCGCCTGAGCGACCACGTCCGCGATCGGGGCGATGGAGCCCAGGTCGGCGGAGATGGCCTTGAAGCCGCGGCCCAGGGCCGTGACCATGGCCTCGGTCTCGGTCGGCGCCGACCGGCCGACGGCGACGATGTCGGCCCCCGCCTGCGCCAGACCGACGGCGATGGCCTGGCCCAGCCCCGTGTTGGCGCCGGTGACGAGGGCCGTGCGGCCGGAGAGATCGAAGGGGTTCATTTCAACGGGCCCGGTTGGCTGAAGCGTGATCCGACATATATTCATCCGGCCCGCGGGTCTCGGATTGTGCGCATAGGTAACCGGTGTCATAATCGGATGCAAACGATGCAGACGCAGCCGGGCAGACGTCCTGCGCGCTATGTCCCCCCGTTCCTTCCCGTCGTCCGGCCCGGAGAAAATCCATGAAAATCGCCCTGATCATCGAGAACAGCCAGGCCGCCAAGAGCGAGACGGTTCACGCCGCCCTGACTGCGGTGGCCGAGCCTCTGGGCCACCAAGTCTTCCACTACGGCATGTACACGCCCGAGGATAAGGCCTCGCTGACCTATGTGATGAACGGCCTGCTGACGGGCATCCTGATCAACTCCGGAGCGGCGGATTTCGTGGTCACGGGCTGCGGCACCGGCACGGGCTCGATGCTGGCCGCCAACGCCATGCCGGGCGTGTTCTGCGGCCTGATCATCGACCCCACCGACGCCTTCCTGTTCGGCCAGATCAACGACGGAAACGCCATCGCCATGCCCTACGCCAAGGGCTTCGGCTGGGCCGCCGAGCTGAACCTGCAGGACGTCTACCGCAAGCTGTTCGAGGGCGAACGCGGCCTGGGCTATCCCAGGGAACGCGCCGAGATCATGCGCAGGAACCGCGGCATACTGAAGGACCTCAAGGCCGTCACCTGCCATGACATGCTGACCGTCCTGAAGAATGTCGATCAGGACCTGCTGAAGGCCGCCGTCGCCGGCGAGCGGTTCCAGGAGTACTTCTTCGCCAACGCCACGGACGCAGGCATCCGGGACTATATCAAGGGCTTGGTCGGCGCGCCTCGCGTTCTCGAGAACGCCTGAGGGCCGGCTCCACAGCCATTTTTCAATGCGGCCGCGATCTCGCGGAACGGACCTCGCCCTGACCGGTTATCCGGTCAGAGAGGTATCCAGTAATGATCGCGTTCGTTCTCGCCGCCGCCCTGCTTCTGGATCCCACGCCGAAGCCCGCCGCCAATCAGAAGCCGGCAGCCGACGTGGAGGCCGTCAGCAACAGTGCGGCGACCGGCGCGATCCTGTCGAACGTGGCTGTCACACTGGAGTGCACCGCCCGGACCAACGGGCGGGTCGAGGGCTGCAAGGTGCTGGGCGAGACGCGTCCCGGCCTCGGCTTCGGAGAGGCCGCTATCGCCTTGATGCGGGACGCCGAGGTCGAACCGGGCCCGCGCGACGTCCAGTTCGCGCACACCATTCAGTTCATGCCGTAGGCGCGCGGATGGCGGGCCGATGACGAGGTTCCGTGCGCTCCCGCTGGTGCTGATCACGACGCTCGCGGCTTGCGGACCGCAGACCCGCGCGCCGGTGGACCAGACCCAACCCGCACAGCGCGCGGCGGAGCCGTCCCCGTCGCCGGAAGATCCGGCGCGCGTCGTGAGTCTGGCGGGCCATTGGCGGGTCGCGGGGATCGACGGACAATCGTTCGACGAGCCGATCGGCCTGGCCCTGACAGGCAGCGACCAGCAGCTGTGGTGGGAACCGCGATGCGCCGGGGTGGCGCGCACCTATCGCATAGACGGCGGCCGGATCAGCTTTGGATCGACAGAGCCGCCCCGCCCCGCCGAATCCCCTACGCCCCCTGTTTGCGCCATCGGATTGCCGCCCCGACTGGACGATGTCGTTCGCGCGCTCGACAACGCCGTCAGCGTTTCCCGGACATCGAACAACGGCGTCCTGATTTCCGGCCCCGACCACAGCCTGATGCTGTTTTCGCAATAGCCGGGCCGGCCGGTCGGGCTCAGCGCGCGGGAACCGCCGTCGAATCCCGCACGACCAGAGACGGGTCGACCTCCGGCTGAACCAGCGTCGCCGGGTCCAGCCCCCGGCTGCGCGCCGTCAGCTTCTCGGCCGCCATGCGGCCCATGTCCCGGATCGGCAGGCGCACCGTGGTCAGATTGGGCCAGACGCGCGAGGCCATCGGCAGGTCGTCGAAGCCGACGATGGACAGGTCTTCGGGCACCCTCAGGCCGGCGTCGCGGGCGGCCTTCATCACGCCGATGGCCATTTCGTCATTGCCCGCGAAGATGGCGGTGGGCCGTTCGGGCAGGGCCAGCAGTTCCGTCGCCGCCTCGACACCGGATTCGAAGGTATAGGCCCCGCGCCGCACCCAGGCGGGATCGAGGGTCACGCCGTGCTCGGCCAGGCCCTCGGTGAAGCCCCTGCCCCGCTCGTGCGACGAACGGAAGGTGTCGGGGCCCGAGATGAAGGCGATGCGGCGATGGCCCAGTTCGGCCAGATGCCGCGCCGCCCGCGCGCCGCCGCGGCTGTCGTGGGTGACGACCATGTTGGCCGGCTCGTCCAGCGAGACCGAGGCGATGCGGACATAGGGGCAGTCGGCCTCGCGCAGGATGGCGACGACGCGGTCGTCTTCCGACACCGACGGCGGCAGGACCACGCCGAACAGCTTCTGCCGCACGATGAAGGCCCGCACCTCGTTCAGGAAGGTCTCGGAGCCGCGGTTGCAGGGGTGGACGACCAGTTCGAGGCCCGAACCCCGCACCGCGTCCAGCACGCCCTGCTGCATGTTGACGACATAGTTCGGGCTGGGGTTGTCGTAGATCATCCCGACCAGGAACGAACGCCGGAACGCCAGACCCCGCGCCTGGGGATCGGGGCTGTAGCCGTGTTCCGCGATCACGGCCTCGACCCGCTTGCGGGTGTCTTCCTTGACGAAGGGCGAGTTGTTGATGACGCGCGAGACGGTCTTCTTCGACACCTCGGCCAGCCGGGCGATGTCGTTGATCGTGGCGGGCTTTCCGCCTGTCCGTCGGGTTTCGTTCACTTGAGGGATCTCTCTCGCCGAACCTTGTCCTTAGCCTGCGCCGCGAGGTCTGTCAGCGGTCACGTCCCCCGGCGCGTCCCCGGGCGGTCCGGGCGGCTGGCCGCGCGACGGCCCCGAGCCACGGCGCCGCCGGACGGGCGTCGCCGGATTCAAATTGACACCGGTTTCCTTCCTGCGCAATGTCCGCCTCAAACGGGAGGCGGCGTGAGCCACGCATACAATAAAACCAACTCGTCGCCGACGGCGCGCGCCTTCGTTGAGGCCCGCCGCGCGGGCCGATTCCTGTCGCCCTATCCCGGCGCCATGCCCGCCACCCTGTCCGAGGCCTATGACATCCAGGACGAGGCGATCGCCGGCTGGCCGGACCGGATCGCCGGCTGGAAACTGGGCCGGATCAGGGAGCCCCTGGACCAGAAGTACGGCGCGGGCCGTCTGGCGGGCCCGATCTTTTCCCGCAACGTCTGGCAGGCCGGCGCAGAGCCGACGCGCTTCCCGGTGATCGACGGCGGCTTCGCGGCGGTGGAGGCGGAATACATCATCGAACTGGGCGTCGACGCGCCCGACCGCGGCGACTGGACGGCGGACTCCGTCGCCCCCCTGGTCGGACGCATCTTCACCGGCGTGGAGATCGCCGGCAGTCCGTTCGCCGGCATCAACGACCATGGCCCGGCCGTGACCGCCTCGGACTTCGGCAACAACGCCGGCCTGATTCTGGGCGACGAGATCGCCGGCTGGCGCGACCGGCTGGCGAGCCTGACCTGCACGGTGTCGATCGACGGCCAGGTCGTCGGCCGGGGCGGCTCGGTCGACATTCCGGGCGGACCGCTGGACTCCCTGTCCTTCCTGCTGAACCTGCTGCATGCGCGCGGCCGGCGGCTGGAGGCGGGGCAGTTGATCTCGACCGGGGCGGCGACCGGGGTGCACCAGATCTTCATCGGCCAGTCCTCCGTGGCCGACTTCGGCCCCGACGGGAAGATCGCCTGCGAGGCCGTCGCCGCCGCCGCGACCGCCTGACGTAGACGGACGGCGCCGCCACCGGCTATCTGCATCGCTCCACCCCCCGGACCCCCGTCCGCCGGAGCGACACCCATGAGCGCGTCATCGATCTCCGCTCGCGCCGGCTGGCGCTTCTGGATCGATCGCGGGGGCACCTTCACGGACATCGTGGCCCGCGCGCCCGACGGGCGGCTCGAGACGCGCAAGCTGCTGTCCGACAATCCGGAACAGTACGCCGACGCCGCGGTCGAGGGCGTGCGCCGCATCCTGGACGCGGCGCCCGGGCCGCTGCCGGAGGGCCGCGTCGACGCCATCCGCATGGGCACGACGGTCGCGACCAACGCCCTGCTGGAACGCAAGGGCGAGCCGACCCTGCTGGCGATCACGCGCGGCTTCGGCGACGCCCTGCGCATCGGCTGGCAGAGCCGGCCCGACATCTTCGCGCGCAACATCGTGCTGAACGAACAGCTCTACGACCGCGTCGTGGAGATCGGCGAACGCGTCCGCGCCGACGGAACGGTCGAACAGCCGCTGGACGAGGACCGGGCGCGCGCCGATCTGGCGGCGGCCCATGCGGCGGGCCTGCGCGCCGTGGCCATCGTGCTGATGCACGGCTGGCGCTTCATGGAGCATGAGACGCGGCTGGCGGAGATCGCGCGCGAGGTCGGCTTCGAACAGGTTTCGGTCAGCCACGAGGTCGGGGCCCTGATCAAGCTGATCGGGCGCGGCGACACCACCGTGGCCGACGCCTATCTGTCGCCGATCCTGCGCGCCTATGTGGACAGGGTGGGCGCCGATCTGGGCGAGGCGACGCCGCTGCTGTTCATGCAGTCCAGCGGCGGACTGACGGCGGCGGGCGCCTTCCGCGGCAAGGACGCCATCCTGTCGGGACCGGCGGGCGGCGTGGTGGGCATGGCCGAGACCGCCCGGGCGGCGGGCTTCGACCGGGTCATCGGCTTCGACATGGGCGGCACCTCCACCGACGTGTCCCATTTCGCCGGGGACTATGAGCGGACGTCGGACGCCGTGGTGGCGGGGGTACGGCTGCGGGCGCCGATGCTGAGCATCCATACGGTGGCGGCGGGCGGGGGCTCGATCTGCCGCTTCGACGGCTCGCGGCTGAGGGTCGGGCCGGAGTCGGCGGGCGCCGTGCCCGGGCCGGCCGCCTATCGTCGCGGCGGGCCGCTGACTGTCACCGATTGCAACGTCATGCTGGGCAAGCTGCGCCCCGACCAGTTCCCCGCCGTCTTCGGCCCCGATGGCGATCAGCCGCTGGACGCCGGGGCCGTGCGCGAAAAGTTCGAGACGCTGGCCGTCGAGGTGGCGCGCGCCACCGGCCGGGCGACGACGCCCGAGGCGCTGGCCGAGGGTTTCGTCACCATCGCCGTGCAGAACATGGCCGAGGCGATCAAGTCGGTGTCGATCCAGCGCGGCTATGACGTGACCCGCTATGTGCTGAACTGCTTCGGCGGCGCGGGGGGCCAGCACGCCTGTCTGGTCGCCGATGCGCTGGGCATGACGCGGGTGATGCTGCATCCGTTCGCCGGAGTGCTGTCGGCCTGGGGCATGGGACTGGCCGAGGTCCGTGCCATCCGGCAGGCCACGGTGGCGGCTCCGCTGGAGACCGCCGGGGACGCGGCCCTGAGCCGGCGGGCCCAAGCTCTAACCGCGGACGCGCGCGGTCTGCTGGTCGCCCAGGGCTTCGCCGGGGATTCGATCACCGCCCGGGTCCGCGCCGAGATCAAGTTCGCCGGATCGGACACGCCCCTGTCCGTGCCTTTCGGTCCGGCCGGGGAGATGCGGGCGGCTTTCGAGGCCCTGCACCAGCTGCGCTTCGGCTTCTTCGCCGAGGACAAGCCCCTGGTCGTCGAGACGCTGGAAGCCGAGGCCGTCGCCGCATCGGACCAGGCGGCGTCAACGCCATACGTCGGCGGGACCGGCGGAAGGCCTGAAGCGATCGCGAGGGTGTCGGTGCGCATGGCCGGAGCGGACCACGACACGCCGGTCTATCGACGCGACGCCTTCGGGCCGGGCGCCGCCGTCGACGGTCCCGCCGTCATTCTGGAGGACACCGGCACCACGGTGCTGGAGCCCGGCTGGCGGGCCACGACGGACGAAGCGCTGAACCTGATCCTCGCTCGCGTCGCCGCCCTGCCCGCCCGCGCGGCGCTGGGAACGGACGCCGATCCGATCATGCTGGAGGTGTTCAACAGCCGCTTCATGGCCGCGGCCGAACAGATGGGCGAGGCGCTGCGGGCCACGGCCTATTCGGTCAACATCAAGGAGCGGCTGGACTTCTCCTGCGCCGTCTTCGACGCGACCGGCGCCCTGATCGCCAATGCGCCGCACATCCCGGTCCATCTGGGCTCGATGGGCGAGAGCATCCGCACCGTGATCCGGTCGCGCGGCGAGGCGGCCGACGGCCGGGGCATGCTGCGCGGCGACGTCTACATGCTGAACGCACCCTACAACGGCGGCACCCACCTGCCCGACATCACCGTCATCATGCCGGTCTTCCTCGAGGCCGACGACGCGCCGGCCTTCTTCGTCGCGGCGCGGGGCCATCATGCCGACGTCGGCGGGACCACGCCGGGATCGATGCCGCCCTCGTCGAAAACCGTGGAAGAGGAGGGCGTGCTGATCGACGACTTCCTGCTGATCGACGCCGGGCGGCTGAGGGACGCCGAGACCCGCGCCCTGTTCGCCTCGGGCCGCCATCCGTCGCGCAATGTCGGACAGAACATGGCCGACCTGAAGGCCCAGGTCGCCAGCTGCGCGCGAGGCGCGGACGAACTGACCCGCATGGTCGCCGAGTTCGGCCGGGACGTGGTCGCCGCCTATATGGGCCACATCCAGGACAACGCCGAGGAGGCCGTCCGGCGCGCCATCGCGGCCCTGAAGCCCGGCGCCTTCGAACTGGAGATGGACGACGGCGCGGTCATCAGGGTGCGCATCGATGTGGACGCCGCGGCGCGCAGCGCCGTCGTCGACTTCACCGGGACCAGCGACCAGCGGCCGAACAATTTCAACGCGCCGCTGTCGATCACCCGGGCCGCCACCCTCTATGTCTTCCGCACCCTGGTGGACGACGCCATTCCGCTGAACGAGGGATGTCTGAAGCCGATCCGGCTCATCGTGCCCGAGGGGTCGATGCTGAACCCCCGCTATCCGGCCGCCGTCGTCGCCGGCAATGTCGAGACCAGCCAGGCCGTGGTCGACTGCCTGTACGGCGCCCTGGGCGTGCTGGCCGCCAGCCAGGGGACGATGAACAACTTCACCTTCGGCGACGACGCCCGGCAGTATTACGAGACCATCGCCGGAGGCTCGGGCGCGGGACCCGGCTTCGACGGCGCCTCGGCGGTCCAGACCCACATGACCAACAGCCGCCTGACCGATCCCGAGGTGCTCGAAACCCGCTTCCCCGTCCTGCTGGAAGAGTTCTCGATCCGTCGCGGCTCGGGCGGCGACGGCGCCAACCGGGGCGGCGACGGCGCGGTTCGCCGCGTGCGTTTCCTCGAGCCCCTGACGGCGGCCATCCTGTCGAACCATCGGCGCACGGCGCCCTTCGGCGCCGCCGGGGCCGAGGACGGGGCGACGGGGGTCAACCGCATCGAACGGGCCGACGGCGCGCGCGAAGCCCTGGGCTCGACCGCCGAGGTCCGCATGGCGCCGGGCGACGTCTTCGTCATCGAGACGCCAGGCGGCGGGGGCTACGGCGCGTCATAATCGTCATCCCGGCGAAGGCCGGGACCCAGCGGCGCGCGAGAGCGCGAAGCTGTCCCAACCTCAGGCGGATGGATCATCGCCTCCGCTACGCTCCGGCGCCGCTCGGTCCCGGGGTCGCTGCGCGCCCCGGGATGACGAAAGCAATGGGGCGTGGCCCTTTCGCTCGTCGCCGAACCGGGCAACTCTCGGTCCGGGTCACGGGGAGAATCCGATGCTTGTGCTTCTGGGGATCGCGGTCGTCGTGCTGGGCTTCATCGCCCGCATCAATCCGCTGCTGGTCATTCTGCTGGCGGCCATCGTCACGGGGGTGGCGGCGGCCGTCGCGCCGGGCGTCGATATCCGCGCGCTTGGGCTGGCGGCGGTGAACACGCTGGCGGCGTTCGGCGACGCCTTCAACGACAACCGCTATTTCCACATCACCTGGCTGGTCCTGCCGGTCATCGGCTTGCTGGAGCGGGCCGGCCTGCAGGAGCGGGCCCGGCTGCTGATCGCCAACGTCAGGGCGGCGACGGCCGGGCGGCTGCTGATCAGCTATCTGCTGGTCCGTCAGGCCACCTCGGCCCTGGGCCTGACCTCGCTGGGCGGGCATCCGCAGATGGTTCGGCCGCTGGTGGCGCCGATGGCCGAGGGCGCGGCCGAGGTCCAGGCGGGCGGCTCCCTGCCCGACGCCCTGCGCTATCGCATCCGCGGCATGTCGGCCGCCACCGACAACATCGGCCTGTTCTTCGGCGAGGACATCTTCATCGCCATCGGCTCGATCGTCCTGATGGTCGGCTTCCTCGAACAGGCGGGGATCATCGTCGAGCCGCTGCAGATGTCGGTCTGGGCCATTCCGACCGCCATCGCCGCCTTCGCCGTCCACGGTGCGCGCCTGCTGCTGTTCGACCGATCGATGAAGCGTGACATCGCGGCCGCCGCCGACGCGGGAGCGGCGCAATGATCACCCTGGACCACGCCTATGTCCTCGTCGGGCTCATGTTCGCAGCCTTCGCCGTCCTGACCCTGGGCGACCGGACGCATCCGACGCGCATCCGCAGCGCGATCTTCTGGGGCCTGATCGCCGTGTCGATGCTGTTCGGCTCGTGGCTCGGCGGGCTGGGGAACGGCGTGCTGGTGCTGGCCCTCGTGGCTGTCGGCGGGCTGAAGAAGCTGGGCGTCGGCCACCCCCCGACGACGACGCTGGAAGAACGGCGCGAGGGCGCGGTGCGCTACGGCAACGCCCTTTTCATCCCGGCCCTGATCGTGCCCCTGGTCGCCGTCGGCGGGACGCTGGCGGCCAAGCATACGGGGGCGGGCGCCTGGCTGCTGTCCTCGACCCAGACGACGCTGATCGCCCTCGGCCTCGGCTGCGTCATCGCCCTGTTCGCCGCCATGGCCTGGCTGAGGCCGCCCGTGATGGCCCCGGTCCAGGAAGGCCGGCGCTTGATGGACTCCATCGGCTGGGCCGCCGTCCTGCCGCAGATGCTGGCCTCGCTGGGCGCCGTCTTCCTGGCGTCCGACGTCGGCGGGGTGGTGGGCCAGCTGGTCAGCCAGGCCGTGCCCCTGACCTCGCCCCTGCTGGCGGTCGTCGTCTACTGCCTGGGCATGGCCCTGTTCACCGTCATCATGGGCAACGCCTTCGCCGCCTTCCCCGTGATGACGGCCGCGATCGGCCTGCCGTTCGTCGTCGTCCAGTACGGCGGCGACCCGGCCATCGTCTGCGCCATCGGCATGCTGGCCGGATTCTGCGGGACGCTGATGACGCCCATGGCGGCCAACTTCAACGTCGTGCCGGCCAATCTGCTGGAACTGCCCGACCGGGACGCGGCGCTGAACGGGGTCATCCGGGCCCAAATTCCGACTGCCCTGATCCTGCTCGTGGTCAATATGGCGCTGATGTACGCCTTCGCCTTCAGGTTCTGAGATGACGCACCGCCTCGACGCCGCGACCGCCTCCCGCTTCGCCTCGGCGGCGCTGGGCCACGTGGTCCGCGAATATCCGAACAAGATGGACCACGTCCTGTCCGGCCCCGAGGACGTCCGGGGACCGCGCGAACTGCACCCGATCTTCTTCGGCAGTTTCGACTGGCATTCGTGCGTGCACGGATGGTGGACGCTGTTCACCCTCCTGCGGCTCTATCCCGACATGCCGGAGACGGAGCGGATCCGGGCTCTGGCCGACGCGCTGTTCACGCCGGCCAATGTCGCGGCGGAAACGGCCTATCTGGACCGCCCCGGCAGCCGCGGCTTCGAGCGTCCCTATGGCTGGGCCTGGCTGCTGATGCTGGCGGCCGAGCTGGGGCGTCACGGCGACGGGCGGGCCGAGGTCCTTCGCCCCCTGACGCAGGCCTTCGCCAAACGGTTCACCGACTTCCTGCCGCTGGCGGATTATCCGGTGCGGGTCGGGACCCACTACAACACCGCCTTCGCCCTGACCCTGACGCTCGACTACGCCGAGGGCGCCGGCGACGCGGCCCTGATCGACCTTTGTCGGGCCCGGGCCCTGCGCTGGCATTCCGCCGACCGCGACTGTCAGGCGTGGGAGCCGTCGCAGGACGAATTCCTGTCGCCCGCCCTGATGGAGGCGGTGCTGATGCGGCGGGTGATGACGCCCGACGCCTTCGCCGGCTGGTTCGACGCCTTCCTGCCCCGGCTGGCCCGGCGCGAGCCCGCGGCCCTGTTCCAGCCCGCCGGCGTCAGCGACCGTTCCGACGGCAAGATCGCCCACCTCGACGGCCTGAACCTCAGCCGGGCCTGGTGCTGGCGCGAAATCGCCTCGGCCCTGGACGCCTCCGATCCGCGCCGTGCGATCGCGCTGGAGGCCGCGCGCGTGCATCTGGACGCCGCCCTGCCCCACGTCACCGGCGACTATATGGGCGAGCACTGGCTGGCCAGTTTCGCCCTGCTCGCCCTGCTGTCCGAGGCCTAGAGCGGCCCGCGGAACACGAACCAGGCGCCGGCCAGGATCAGGGCGAAACCGACCGCATGGTTCATCGTCAGCTTCTCGCCGAGGAAGGTGATCGAGAAGACGGCGAACACGATCAGGGTGATGACCTCCTGCATCGTCTTAAGCTCGGCGGCCGAATAGACCTGATGTCCGATCCGGTTGGCGGGCACGGCCAGGCAGTATTCGAAGAAGGCGATCCCCCAGCTGACGATCACGACCAGCCAAAGCGGCTTCGACCCGAACTTCAGGTGGCCGTACCAGGCCAGTGTCATGAAGATGTTGGACGCCGTCAGCATCAGGATCGGCGCAAGCTGGGCGAAGGAAATCGGCATGTCGGACCTGTGCTGGCGTCGCGCCTCATGCACCAGCCCGGGGACCGGGCGTCAAGGCGGCCGCAGGCGCAGTCAGGGTGCGGGAGCGGACACAGGAACCGCGACGCCTGATGCCCGTTCTGCGGGCATGCGTGCTGTTCGTGAAATCTGGCCGGTTCTGATGGTCGCGGCGATCCTGTCGGTCGCCAGCGTCTGGGTGGTGGTCAAACTCGACCGCGACGCGGCCTCCGTCCAGCCGGACCGGTACGAGCGATTCATCGACGGGACGCGCGGCGTCTAGCCGGCCAGGGCGTCCTCCGCCAGGGCGATGGAACCAAGCGGACCGGCGCGATCCGCCAGTGCGGGCGCGACGACGAAGGCCTCGATCCGGTCGGCGATCGCGGGTGCGGCGCCGTAGCCGTTCAGACTCCGGACCAGGGCCGCTCTCAGCCGGGGCAGCAGGAAGGGCTGGCCGCCTACGACTCCGCCGCCGATCAGGATGCGTTCGGGCGCCGTCGTCAGCGCCAGATTGTGCATGAGCGCCCCCAGCGCGTGGACCACCTCGTTCCAGACGGGATGGGCCGGCGCCAGGCCGTCGCCCGGCTCGCCCGCCCTGGCCTGGATCGCGGGACCGGACGCCAGTCCCTCGACGCAGTCGCCGTGAAACGGGCAGACGCCCGCCCAGGTCTCGCCCGCCGGACGCGGAATGCGCAGGTGCCCGGCTTCGGAATGGCCCAGCCCCCGGACGGTGCGGCCCCGCACCACGGATCCCACGCCGATGCCGGTCCCGACCGTGATGTAGGCCCAGGACTCCAGACCGCGCGCGCCGCCCCACCGCCCCTCGGCCAGGGCGGCCCCGTTGACGTCGGTGTCGAAGCCGATCGGGACGCCGAACCCGCGCAGGGGCTCCAGCACGTCTGCGCCGCTCCAGCCGGCCTTGGAGGTGTTGACGATGCAGCCGTACCGGGCCGCTCCGGGATCCAGCTCGAGCGGGCCGAAGCTCGCGACCCCGACGGCGGCGAAGCCGTGCTGCTCACGCCAGCGGGTCAGGACGGCCTTGATCGCGGCGAGAGTCTCCCCGGGCGTGGTCGTCGCGATCCGGACCTCCTCGCGGATGTCGTCGGGCCCGGACGCCAGCAGGCAGACCCATTTGGTCCCGCCCAGTTCGACCCCGGCCAGCAGCGGATTCCGGTCTGACATAAGCCCCCTCCCCGCGGCGCGGCATGGAGGCAATCCATCGCCCGTCGCGCGGCGGCGCACAAGGTTCGGGCGGCGATCGGCGCCCCCGCCCTTCCGGACGGGGGCGTCGCCGTGAGGCCTACCAGCTGACCTTGAGCTTCACGCCGACCTGGTTGTCCTGCAGACGCTCGCTGAACAGACCGCGGTAGCCGGCCGAGAGGGTGACGCCCTCGCCGGCGCCGACCTCCATGCCGAAGTCCGCCAGACCCGCCACCGGCGGGGCTTCGGCGCCCTCGACGGTGAAGGATCCGAAGCCGATCGGCGCGCCCGAGAAGCGCATGTCGCCGGTCGCCTGACGGTCGCCCGCCATGGCCATGACCCCGGCGCCGGCATAGAGGCGGAAGCCCTGACCGTTGACGCGGTAGTCCTGGGTGCCGCGGGCGCTGATCTGCAGCGACTGCCAGTCCCGCTCCTGCCCCGAGGCCGTCAGCGACAGGCCGCCGGCGCCGGTTTCGGTGAAGCCGTCGACCGAGGCGTTGGACGCAGTGCCGATGGCGCCCAAGGCGATCATCGTACTGTCCGACACCTGGAAGCGGCGCGCCACGCTGGCCGAGAGCGCCTGGCCCTCGACGTGGGTGTTGCCGATGGCCTGGCCGTGGAAGGCGCCGACCGTGATGCCGCGACGCGTGTCCAGATCGCCGCCGTAGAAGGAGGCGGTCAGGTCCGCGGCCCAGACGCCGTCGTCGTAGGCGACATAGCCGGCGGCGTGCGACAGATCGCTTTCGTAATGGCCCTGACGGGCGGCGACGTCGCCCTCCAGACGGGTGACCCCGCCGGCCGCGCCGATGCTCACGGCGCCGATGCGCGAGCCATAGCCGCCGGCGAAGCCGTTCAGCCTGCTCTCGACCGTGGCCTGGCCGGGCTTGCCCTCCAGGGTCTGGTCGCCGGCGTAGGCCGAGACCCAGCCGCCCGCGCCGCGGTCCGTCGAGGCCGAAGGATCGAAGGCGCCCAGGACGTCGCCCAGACGGTCGGCGCTGTTGTCGCTGCCGCCGGCGAAGCTGAGGCGGTCGACGAAGTTCAGGGCCTCGCCGCCGTCGTCACGTCCGTTCAGCCCGCCGTCGCGCACCGCATTGATGAAGCTGTCGTTGGCGCTGAACAGCGAGGTGGTGACATCGGCCAGAGGTTCGCCGCTGATGCTGTCGAAGGCGGCGGCGCGGTCGGCGGCGTTGAGGCCGGCGATCAGGGCGAGGGTGGCGGCCCAGTCGTCCGAGGCCAGCAGCTGGCCGCCCGACAGCGCCTGGCCGACCGAGCGCTGGTTGCCCGTCCCGGTCGTTCCCGGATCGAAGTTGGTCAGCTCGCGCAGCTCCAGCACCGCCGCGTTCGGGGCCAGGTCGTAACGGACCCGCCAGAACAGGCCGTCCTGGGCCGCGGCCGTGAAGCCGGAGCCGTTGGCGAACGTCCCCACCAGGTTGTTGGCCTGCAGGAACAGATAGCGGGTGGAGAAGTTGAAATCTGTCGCCGCAGAACCCTGGAAGGTCGGGGCCAGGACGCCCCCGGTCAGGGTCGCCGCGCCGTTGATGCGCAGCTGGTCGATCAGATTGCCGCCCGAGGTTCCCAGCACGTCGATGGCCAGGGTCGCGCCGTTCAGCGTCAGGCCGCCGGCGATGAAGCCGCCGATGCCGTTCTGGACGCCCGCCAGACCGGGCGACAGGATCGCCCCGTTGGAGGCCGTCAGGGCGCCGCCGATCGTGCCCGCCCCGGTCACGCTGCCGCCCGAGGCCGAGAGGCCCCCGGTGGTCGTCCCGCCGAAGCGCAGCTCGCCGCCGGTGTTGCTGATCGAGCTGATCGCGTGGCTGCCCGTCAGGGTGAACAGGCCGCCGGTGTGCACCACCGAGCCCGTGCCCGACAGACGCCCGCCGAAGCCGGACTCCGCCCCGCCGAAGGTCAGGCGGCCCGCCCCGACATTGACGTCGCCGGTCCCGAACAGGGCGCCGATGCGCTCGTTGAAGCCGTTGACGTTCAGGGTCGCGCCCGAGGCCACCTGGACCGTCGCCGCGTCGGACAGGCGCTCGTTGGCGCCCAGCCGCAGCGTGCCGGCGTTGATCTGGACCTGCGAGGCCGCCGCCGTCCCGTTCAGGGTCGAGACCCCGCCCAGGTTGAACAGGGTTCCGGCGCCCAGGTTGGCGTTCACCGTCGCCGCGTTCAGCTGGTACTGGGCCGCCGTCAGCGTCCCCGCGCCGTTCAGCGTTCCGTTGATCACCGCCAGGCCGACCGTGTCGTTGAAGGCGTTCAGGTTCAACGTCGCGCCCGAAGCCACCGAGACCGTGGCCGTGTCCGCCAGACGGTCGGAGGCGCCGAGAGCCAGGGCTCCGGCCTGCACCACCACATTGGCGGCGCCGCTGGTCCCGGTCAGGGTCGAGACCCCGCCGACGTTGAACAGATTGCCGGCGCCGAGATTGGCGTTGATGGCCGCGCCGTTCAGGTCGTACTCGCCCGCCGTCAGCGCGCCCGTTCCGGCCAGAACGCCGTTCAGCAGCGCCAGACCGACGGTGTCGTTGAAGGCGCCGAGGCTCAGGGTCGCGCCCGAGGCGACCGAGACCGTGGCGTTGTCGGCCAGACGGTTGGAGGCGCCCAGAGCCAGGGTTCCCGCCTGCACCGCCACATTGGCCGCGCCGCTGGTCCCGTTCAGCGTCGACACGCCGCCCGTGTTGAACAGATCGCCCGCGCCGAGGTTGGCGTTGATCGTCGCGCCGTTCAGGTCGTACCCGGCGGCCGTCAGCATGCCCGCGCCGTTCACGGTTCCGGAGAGGCCCGCGAACGCGACCGTTTCATCGAAGGCGCCCATGTCCAGCACCGCGCCGCTCGAGACCCCGAGGGTCGCCGTGTCGGCGATGCGGTCGGACGCGCCCAGGGTCAGGGAGCCGCCGAGCACCGACAGCAGGTCGGCGCCGGAGACGCCGTTCAGGATGGAAGCGCCGCCGACCACATAGACCGAACCGCCCGCCAGATTGGCGTTCACCGTCGCGCCGTCCAGCTGATGCTGGATCGCGGTCAGGGTCCCGGTCCCGACCAGGGTTCCGTAGATCTCGGTCACATTGACCGTCTCGTCGAAGGCGCCGAGATCGAAGGTCCCGTCCGGCCCGACCTGCAGATCGGCCGCATCGACGATCCGGTCCGACGCGCCAAGCGCCAGCGTGCCGTCGAGAACCGCCACCAGATCCGCGGCCGATGTCCCGTTCAGCGTCGAAGTCCCGTCGATGTTGATCAGCACGCCCGCGCCGAGGTTGGCGTTCACGGTGGCGCCGGCGAGGCCGTAGAGGCTGGCCGTCAGAGTGCCCGCGCCCGCCAGTGTGCCTTCCAGGATCGCCACGTCGATCGTGTCGTCGAAGGCGCCCAGGTCGAAGGTCGCGCCGGAGGCCACGCCCAGGACGGCCGTGTCCGCCAGACGGTTCGAAGCGCCCAGCACCAGGGTTCCCGCGTCGACCGACACCAGGTCGGCGCCGATGAGGCCGTTCAGGGTCGAGACGCCGCCCAGGTTGAACAGCGCGCCCGAACCGAGATTGGCGTTGATGGTCGCGCCGTCCAGGTCGTACTCGAACGCGGTGAGCGTGCCGGAGCCGTTCAGGACGCCCTCGATGAAGGCGATGTCGATGGTCTCGTCGAAGCCCTGGAGATCGACCGCGCCGGTCGAACCGACCAGCAGGGCCGAACCGTCGGCCAGGACGCCGGCGGCGCCCAGGGTCAGGACGCCGTCCACGACCGTCCAGCCGGTGTAGGTGTTGGCGCCTGTCAGGGTCAGGCTGTGAGCCGCGCCGATCTGCAGATCGCCGGAGCCGCCGATGACGCCGCCGTAGACGCTCGTCTGCGCGCCACCCAGCGTCAGGACGCTTGCGCCCAGATCGACGAAGCCCGATCCCGCCAGGGCGCCGATGGTCTCGTCGTTCAGCAGGGCCAGGGTTCCGCCGGCGCCGATGGTCACGTCCGCCGCATCGTTGACGGCCGAGCCGCCCGACAGTTGCAGCACCCCGTCGTTCAGGGCCCAGCCAACCGTCGAGGCGTCCACGCCTGTCAGCGTCCAAACGCCGGCGCCGTTCTTGGCGCGGCTTTCGAAGTTGAGCACCGAACCGATGTCGATCGACCCGGTCCCCGCGCCGCCCAGCCCGAAGGCGTCGACGCCATCGCCGCCGTCCAGGGTCGAGGTGACGCTGGCCGTGTCGATCAGGGTGACGGTGTCAGCGCCGTCGCCGGCGTTGAGCAGGCCGTTCAGCGCGCCGGCCAGCGAGATGGCGTCGTCGCCGCCGCTGGTCAGGACGGCGCCCGTGGTGGTCGATCCGGCGAGGAAGGTCAGGCTGTCGCTGAAGACGCCGACGGTCTCGATCGCATTGACGGAACCGGAGATCGACCCTGCGTTGCTGAGGGTCAGGGCCGCCAGCGACCGCACGCCGCTCTGAGCGCCGGTGATGTCGCCGGTGTTGGCGATCGATCCGCCGGCCTGCAGCAGCACGCCCTGACCGGACCCGCCGGTAATCGCGCCGTCGTTCGTCAGATTGCCGGCGCCCGTCACGATGTTCACGCCGTTCGTGACGCCCGTGATTGAACCGCCCGTCAGGTTGGCGATGATCGTTCCGCCATTGCCGACCACGCCCGAGGCGGTCGTTCCGATAAGGACGCCGTCATTGGTAAGCACGCCGCCGCCCCTGACGAAGGTCACGGCGTTGCCGCCGCGGATCGTGCCCGAGTTGACGACGTTCGCATTGACGCCGTCCAGATACAGACCCGCGCCCGTGCCGGTCGTCGTGATCTCGCCAGCCGCGAGGTTGGTGACGCTGGAGTTGGCGCCGAACAGACGGACGGTCGACGCCGCCCCGCCGCCCTGGATCAGGCCGCTGTTGATCAGCGTGCCCGCGCCCTGGGTGTAGATGGCGTTGGTGCCGGAAGTGATCGTGCCTGTGTTCAGGATCGAGCCGGTTCCGCCGGCGTAGATGCCCGAGCTGTTGAAGTTGGTGACCGAGGCGCTGATCGAACCGGCGTTGGCCATGGTGAGGTTCTTCAGCGTGCTGATGGCGTATTGGCCGCTCATCGTTCCGGACGCGAGATTGTTCAGCGACAGGTCTCCGGCCGAGTAGACGGCCGTCACGCTGCCTGTAATCGATCCCTCATTGTAAACGCCCGCGCCGAAGGTCGAGCTGGTGTTATGGATGCCGGTGGCGCCGGAGATCGCGCTCGCGCCCCCGTAGTTCCAGACGGAGCCGCCGCCGCTGGTCTGAACGCCTGCGGCCGTGCCCTGGATAGAGCCATAATTGTAGACCGAAGAGCCCAGGTTTTCGACGCCCGCGCCGTTCTGGCTGACGACGGAACCGCCCGATGCGACCGTGACCAGCGTGTTGGCGGCGAGATACACGGCCGAACCCGAAGCCACGTTTACGTTGGAAACCGTCGCCTCGCTTCCACTGTAGACGTCGAGGCCTCCCGTGGCGGTGATGGCGCCGCTCAGGATCACGAAACCATTGACGCCGACCGAGCCCGCGCCGCTGACGGCGTTGGTGAAGTCGTAGTCGTCGGTGCGCGAGAAGATCAGCGTCGAGTTGTTGGCCAGAACCACCGACCCGAGGATCGAGCCGCTCGCCCCACCCTCTCCGATCTGCAGCGTGCCGGCGTTGACGGTTGTGCCGCCCGTATAGTCGTTGTCGCCGGCGAGGATCAGCGTGCCGAGGTCGGTCTTCACCAGGCCGCCTGTTCCGGTCAGGGACGAGGCGATGGCCGCCGCCCAGGCGGCGCCGGGCGCCGTGCCGTCGCCGACGCGGACCGTCGTGCCGGCGTTCGCCAGGGTGATGGAGTCGCCCTCGATGCGATAGCCGTTGGCCGCGAACTGCATGCCGGTCACGCCGACCGCGCCGTTCACGTCATCGACAGTGACCGTGCCGCCCGCGCCCTGGAAGATGGCGAAGCCGGGCTGCGGCTCCATGGCGCCGTTGAACAGGCCGCCGGCGTCAGTCCATTCCGAACCGGCCGCGGTCCAGACGCCGGAGCCGCCGTTGACGGCCCCGTTGTCGTGCTGGGCGCCGTTGCCGCCGTCCCAGAACAGCAGTTCGGTCGGGGCGTGGACGATGTTGACCTGGCCCGCGACCGAGGTCTGGACCTGAACGCGCTGGGCGCCGCCCGGCGTCGTGCCGATCGCCAGACCATTGTCGGTCAGGAGGCCGCCATAGGTCATCAGGCCGTAGACGCCGAAGCCATAGGCGCCGGTGCTGGCCAGATTGACCGTGCCGTCCAGCGTCAGGTCGCCGGTGACGGCGAACAGGGCGGGACCGCCCGCGCCGCTGAAGGTCGCGTTGATGGTCGAGCCGGAACCGAGCAGCAGGTCGCCCATGGTCAGGGTCGAGCCCTGGGTTCCGTTCAGCGAGGCGCCATCGGCGATGGAAACCAGGCCGTCGATCGTTCCGCCGCCGCTCAGCGCGCCGCCGGCGGCGACGCCGAGGTCGGACTGCAGCGCGCCGTTGACGATCAGGGAGCCGCCCGTGACGGAGGAGCCGCCCGAGAAGGCCCCGGTTCCCGTCAGGGTCAGCGCGCCCGACTGGTGGGCGAAGGTCTCGAAGTTGTCCAGGTTCGACAGATTCAGCGAAGCGGAACCGCCGCTCAGGTTCGAGACGAAGCTGTCCGTGTCGGCGCCCCCGTCGAGCAGGCCACTGAACGAACCACCCTGGTAGGTGAAGGAGTCCGCGCCCGCGCCGAGGCTGGCGCTGGTCATTGCGCCGGTGCTGGCGAGGGTGAATGCGTCGCTACCCGAGCCGCCGCTGTACGCGCCGTTCAGGACTCCGCCCAGCACGGTGGTGTTGGCGCCGCTGGAAAGCGAAGCGTCGATCGCTCCGTTGACCGTCGAACCGGCGTTCAGGTTCAGCGTATAGGCGTGGGCTCCGCTCAGGCGCAGACCGGCGACCGAACCCGTAATCGTTCCGCCCGACAGGTTGTTGACCGTCGCCGCTCCGTTCAGGCGGACGCCGTCGACGCTGCTGCCCTGGATCAGACCGGCGTTGTCGATCGTCACGGCGCCCGTATAGGCGCCGCCGGAACCGATCTGGACGCCGCTTCCGGCGGCGATGATGCGGCCATGGTTCTGCAGGCTGAATGCGCCGTTGGTGACGGCGATCGCCGAGGCCCCGCCCGAGTCGATCAGCGACGCCGTGTTCTGTCCCGCGGTCAGTCCGGAACCGCCGTTGACGATGGAGCCGCCGGCGGCCAGCGAGATTGCGGACCCCGTATCGCCGAAGATCCCGCCCGTGTTGGTGATGGAGGCGCCCGCGGAGTTGGTCTGGACGCCGCCCAGCGTGCCGTAGATCGCGCCGCCGGCCTGGTTGTTCAGCGTCAGCACGCCGTTGGTGGTCACGCCGTAGCCGTTGACCGTGACGGTGCCCGCGATGTTGCGGCCGATGACGCCCGCATTGGTGACGCTGACGGCGCTGGCCGAGGCGCTGGAGACGCCGTTGCCCAGCACGGTCGCGATGTAGCCGCCGGCGAAGTTGTTGACCGTCAGGCCGCCGCCCGTGTTCTCGACGCCGTTGTACAGATCGCCGACGATCAGGCCGTAGTTGTTGACGACCAGCAGATCGGTCGAGCCGGATTCATGGCGCACGCCCGCGTTGCGGCCCTGGATGGTCGAGCCGGCGCCCGTGTCGGTGATCGAGCCGTTGTTGACCGTGGTCGTGCCGCCGAGGCCGCCGTTCAGGACATAGACGCCCGCGCCGACCGTTCCGTCGCCGCCGGTGCCGGCGTTCTGGAGCAGGCCCAGGTTGGTGATGCTGGCGTTGGCGCTGATGACGCGAACGCCGTTGTACTGGCCGCTCTGCAGGGAGGCGCCGTTCGCCACCGTCAGGCTGCCCCCCGTGGCGCTGAGGACGACGCCGGTGTTGCTGGCGCCGCTGCGCGAGCCGCCGAGGATCAGACTGGACCCCGGGCCGCTGATCGTCAGCTGACCGGTGGTGGTGATCGCGCCGGCCAGGGTCACGCCCGTACCGTTGATGTTGATCGCGCCCGAGCCCGAGATGTTCTGGCTGGCCGTCCCGGCGGACACGTTCTGGTAGGTCAGGGTGCCGTTGTTGACGATACTGGCGCCGGAGATTGTGCCGGTCGTGCCCAACAGGGTCGCGCCCGAGTTGATCCGGGTGACCCCGGCCCAGCTGTTGGCGCTGTTGGTCAGGGTGATGCTGCCGCCGTTGAAGGTGACATACTGGCCCGCCCCGCCGACGCCGGCGGTCTCGTAGATGCGGCCGGCCAAGGTGATGGCGCCGCCCGAGGTGTTGTTGAGAATGGTCGGATCAGCCGCCTGCTGGCCGTCGACGACTTCCAGCGAGATGTTGTTGTTGTAGGTCCCGGTCGCCGCGAAATCGATCTGCGGATCGATCATGCGGATCAGGCCCGTGCCGGCCGCGCTGGTGTGGCTCAGCCGCAGGATGCCCGAGTTGACGACGGTGCCGCCGGTGTAGGTGTTGTTGCCCGACAGAACGACCGTGCCCGGACCGTTGAGGCTCAGCACGCCCGCGCCGCTGACGACGCCCGACTGGGTCAGGGTCTGGCCCGAGGCGGCGCCCAGGCTGCCCGCGCCGGTCATGGCGAGGGTCCGCGTATTGCTCAGCGACGCCGTGGTCGTGATCGAGCCGCCGCCGGTCAGGGTGACGCCGGTCGCGCCCTGCAGCTGCAGGGTGTTGCTGACCGTCAGCGCCGCGCCGTTGACCGTGAGGCCCGAGGTGAAGCTGGTGCCGTTGCCGGTCCCGGTCAGGGTCCAGGCGCCGCCCGTGAAGGCGCCGGTGTCCCAGTTGGTCAGGTTGTCGACGCTGAAAGTGCGCGAGCCCGAGCCGGCGAAGGTCAGGGTGTCCGCGCCCGAACCGGCCTCGAGCAGGCTGTAGCCCGTGGCGCTGGTGTTCAGGTTCAGGTTGACCGCGCCGCTGTTGCCGGTGGCGTTGAGGAAGCCGTTGAAGGCGCCCGCGATCGTCATCGTCCGCGCGCCGGTTCCTGACAGGATCACATCGCCCGTGGTCGTCGACCCGGCCTGAAGGTCGATGGTCGCCGTGCCGCTGGTGGCGGCCTGAATCGAGGCGACGGAGCCGCCGGAAATCGTCGCGCCCGAGGCGTTCGTCAGGGCAAGCGAGCCGCCCGTCGTGTTGACGGCATAGCCGTTGCCGCTGATCGTGCCGCCCGAATTGTTGGCGACGGTCACCGTGCCGGCGCTCTGGGAGACGCCGACGCCCGTGCCAACGGCCGATCCATTGATCGAGCTGGTGTTGGTCACGTTGAAGGCGCCCGTGCCGGTCATGACGAGGCCCGCCGAGATGCCCTGCAGGGCCCCGGCGTTCGTCAGGCTGGATGCGCTGGCCCCGGTCCCGGTGTTGGCGGACGTGAGAGCGTTGGTCCCGGCGCTCACCGAGCCGTTGTTGATGATCGTGCCCCCGCCGCTGGCGAGCGCAATGGCCACGCCCGCGCTCGCGCCGGAGGTCGAGACCGTACCGCCCACGTTGTTGGTGAAGTTGACCCGGCCCGAGGTGCTGAAGATGCCCGTGGACTGGCCGTTGATCGAGCCCGAGTTGGTCGCGGTGCTGGTGGCGCCGCCGTTGAAATAGATGCCGATCCAGTTGTCGAGCACGCCGGTGCCGAGCACATTGACGGTCGCGCCGGCGGCGGCCGTGATCCCGTAGCCGGTTCCGGTGGTGTTGATCAGCGAGCCCTCGAGGTTCAGCGTCGTGCCGGTCGCGAAGGTCCAGACCGCGCCGCCGTTCCGGCTGCCCGTCAGGGTCAGGTCGCCAGACAGGTGATCGTAGGAATCGAAGTTCGAAAGGTTCGAGAGGTTGAGCGACCCGGAGACGCCGACGCCGAGCGCGCTGTTGAAATCGTCGAGCGTGCCCGTGCCCGCATTGATCGTCGAGCCGATCGCGCCGCCCTGCCAGTTGAATACGTCGTCGCCGGCGCCGAGCGTGACGGCCCCCGTGATCGAGCCGGTCGAGGCCAGGGTGATGGTGTCGACGCCCGAGCCGCCCGCGGCGTTGTACGCGCCGTCCAGCAGGCCCGCGACTGTGGCGGTGCGCGCGCCGGTGTTGCCCGACAGGATCTGGCCGGTGACGGTCGAGCCGAGGTTCAGGTTGATCGTCGCCAGATCGTCGCTGTTCACCCAGATGCCGCCGATCCCGCCGGTGATGACGCCGCCCGACTGGTTGGTCAGCGTCACCGCGCCGTCCAGTATCTCGACGCCGTAGCCGTAGGTGGCGTCGCCGCCGCCGGTGATCGTGCCGCTGTTGGTGATGGTGTTCGGCGACCCTGTGGTGTTCAGTCTCAGTCCCGACAGGCCTGCGCCGCCCGTTCCGCCGGCGGTGTTGATGACGCCGGTGTTGGTCAGGGTGACGCGTCCGCCGTTCACGTTGTAGCCGTGCGCAACGCCCGTGATCGTGCCGCCGGTGTTGTTGTGCGTGGTGGGGTTGCCGCCGGAATAGACGCCGTCGTAGCCCGTGATCGTGCCCGTATTGGTCACGGAGGCGCCGGAAGAGCCGTAGACGCCCGCGGTGTTCGCCGCCCCGGTTCCGGTGATCGTCCCGGCGTTGTTTACCGAGGCGACGTTCTGGTACCATATTCCGCTGGAACCGCTGATCGTGCCGGTCGCCGTGTTGGTGACCAGACCGTCGCTGCTGAAGTGCACGCCGTGGCTGCCGGTGCCGCTGGCGATGAGGGCGCCGTCGTTGGTGACCGTGTTGGTGCCGTTGACCAGATACAGCGCGGCGTTGGAGGAGGTGTTGCCGGTCGAGGTCACGGTCGCGCCCGCGGCGATGTTGACCGCGTAGTTGCCGACGTTCGTATAAAGGCCGGTCGCGCCGGTGACATTGGCTCCGATGCTTAACGTACCGGCGTTGCCGAACGTCCCGGCGGTCACGCTGATGGCGCGCGCCGTGGCGGTGATCGCCGCCGTGGTCGTGAGGTTGATCGAGTTCGTGGACGAACCGGTGGTCGAGAGGTCCACGCCAGTGGCGAACGCCGTCACGTTGCCGATCGCCGCGCCGACATTGATCGCGAAGGTGCCGAGGTTGTCGCCGCCGCTGCTGGTGGCGATGATCCCCGTGCCGACGCCGTTCGAGGTGCTGTTGATCGTGCCGGCGCCGCTGGTGGTGATCAAGGCTCCGGTGGTGTTGGTCGAGTGGATGCCGGTCGGGGCGACGATCGCCGCCTGGGACTCGATGTTGCTGCGGCCGCCCGTCGCATCGGTGCGGATGCCGGTGACCAGGGCGTTGATCGAGCCGCCCGTCATCTCGACGAAGCTGCCGTAGAAATTGCTCGAATTGATGCCGGTGTCGAAACCCGTGAACGTCGACGAGCCCAGCTGGATGCTGGCGTTGACGCCGGTGACGGCGTTGAAGCCCGCGATGTGGGAGCCGTTGGCGACGAACGACTGGCTCTGGCCCGCGGCGTTGAACGACACATAGCCGGACGGCGCCTGCAGGTTGATGCCGTAGCTGCCCGTGAAGACGGAGCCGCTGGACGTGATGCCGACGCCCATATTGCCGCTGGTCTGGACATAGAGGGCCGCGCCCCCGTTCACCGTGGTCGTGAGCGTGTTCACGCCGGTGAGGCTCACCCCGGTGGAGGCCAGCGAGACGGTGCCCTGAATCCGCAATGCGTCGGCGCCGGGGGCCCCGGTCGTATTGTTGATGGTCACGCCGTTGACGTTGATCGTCGCTGTCTGGGTGACGTTGCTGATCTGGACGCCGCCGCCCGCTCCGGTCTGGTCGTCCGTGGTCGAACTTCCGCCCGTCCGGGTGATCGCGCCGCCGCCGGCGGGGGTGGCGATCGTGGTCTGGGCGAAGACGGGCGTGCACGCCAGGCCCGCCGCGATCAGGGCCGTGGACCCGAGCAAGCCCATCCGCATGCGACGCCCGGCGTCGGCGCCGTTGTTCGGGCGAGCAGGCGAGCGCGAGCCCGCGACGGGACGCTTGTTGGAAGCCGACATGTAAAAACCCACCCTGATCGGCCGGCTGGCGCCGGGCCTCAAAACACAATCTCACGCCAGGGCGGGCATACGTCCACACGCCAACGGACGGCGGTAATACATTGGCAACCATAACGAAGGAACGGCTCGCGTAGCAGCGTTCGTCCCAACTTTGGGACGCCTCGCCTGCGGCGGGATTTCTCCACCTCGCGGGAGCATTTTTCTCCCTTCGTCAGCGATACAGCCGGACGTGCCGAGGCGGCTCGATTCTACCGGGCGCTGACGATTTTAGACTTAAGGATGTGCGAACAATTCTCTTGTCGGTACTTGCAGTTGAGCCTTCCACGCCACAGTTCGGACGAAATTCGCCGTTCTCCGGATGTAACATGTGGCGCCGGGGCAATAGACGTGGGAGATATCGACCTTGGCTTGCAACCAACGCTCCAGCGTGGTGTTGTGTTGGCCGACGCTGTCAAATCATCACGGAGCCGACCTATGAAGAAAACTCTCGCTGCAATCGCCACCGGCGCCCTGCTGATCGCCGGTCAGGCCGTCGCCGCCAACCAGGTTTCGGCCGCTCCGAGCGTTGCTGACCGCGTGGGCGGCACCGTCGGCGCTTCGGACGAGTTCGGTGGCTCGATCGCCCCCGGCCTGATCTTCGCCGTTGTGGCGATCGCCGCCTTCGCCGCCGTCACGGCCGCCGACGACGACTCGGAAAGCGACTAAGTCGACCGGCCGACGTTTTCGTCGGCTTCGAGACCAATCAGGAACGGCGGCTCCTTGCGGAGCCGCCGTTTTCTTTTGCGCGTCAGGAGATTTCGCCCATCCAGCCCGCCCATCGGCGACGGCTGTCCACGGGATCGTCTGGCAGGGACTGCGCCACGCCGTCGCGATAGGCCTGGGGAGAGATCTCATAGGCCTCGCGGAACAGCCGGCTGAGCTGGAATTCGTCGGCGAACCCGAACGTGCGCGCCATGTCCGCCAGGCGCAGCGGCTCGCGGTCGTCCAGCGCCCGCCGCACTCCGTCGAGACGCCGCTTCTGGATCAGGCGGGCGACGCCGCCATAGTCCTCGAACAGACGATACAGGGCGGAGCGGGACATGCCCGTGCCCCGGCTCAGGGTCGCGACGGAGAGGGCTGGATCCGCCAGATTGTCCACGATCATCCGCTCGACGGCGTCGCGGCGAAGGTATTCGCGCCGGCGCGCCTCATTGCTGGCCCGCACGCCCCTGTCCTCGACGGAGGACAGGATGTGGATGAAGGCGCGCGACAGCCCGGGCTGGGCCTCGGCCTCGATCGCGTCCCCGTTGCGGGCCAGGGAACGGAGGAAGTCGGCCAGAATCAGATTGCGCGGCGCTTTCAGAACCCGCCCGTGCAGGCCGGCGGTCGTGCCCCGCGCGGCCTCGATGATCTCTCTCGAGACGCTGGCGGTCAGCACATGGGCGGACTCGAACCCCGTCCGGGAGGGTCGCGTCGTGTCGGTCACATAGATTTCGCCGGCCACCGCCTCGGCGAATCCGCTGTCCTGCCCGCCGACCACCCGGCCCGACAGCACGAGGCTGAGCACCACATGGTCGAAGCCGTCGGTCGCCGCACGGGCCGTGCGGGCGTGAACGACGCCCGTCACGCGCCGCTCGAACAGCAGCAGACCCTCCAGCCGCCAAGCCCTGACTTCGGCCTCGAACGGACCGGCGCCGCGGGTGACGTCCGAGCCGTTGTCGTACAGCAGCGCATAGGCCTCGAACGCTTCGTCCTCGGAGAGCGTCTGGCTGTTGAAACTGAAACGCTCGGACATGCGATGGGGGAACGCTGCAACTGAACTGAGATCAGGCGCGATCCGCCACGAAGTCGGCACTTGGTCTGATTGATCCGCGTTCGTCAAGAAATCGCGGGAATAATCCGCCTGCCGTGCAGGCCCGGTCGCCGCCGGGATCGCTGGACGGTCATTCCATTTTGCTTTAGGCTTAAAATATGTCGTCAGGCCGCGCCGTCAGAAGCATAGCCATAGCGGGCGCCGGTCCCGGCGGCCTGTACCTCGCCATATCGCTGAAGCTGCGAAATCCGGCCCTCGACGTGGTCGTGCACGAGCGCAACCGCCCCGACGACACCTTCGGCTGGGGCGTGGTCTTCTCGGACCAGACCCTGGCCCGGCTGAAGGCCAACGACCCGGAAACGGCGGCGATCATCGAGGCCGCCTTCGTCCACTGGGACGACATCGACGTTCATATCCGCGACCGGACGATCCGCTCCGGGGGCCATGGCTTCGCCGGCATCGGCCGGCAACGTCTGCTGACGATCCTGCAGGAGCGGGCCCGGTCGCTGGGCGTCGATCTGCGCTTCCAGGACGAGGTCGCCGACATCCGCGCCCTGCCCGCCGACGTGGTCGTGGCCGCCGACGGCCTGAACAGCCGGACACGGAACGAGTCGCCCGAGGTGTTCGGCGTCGACATCGACGTGCGGACCAACAAATACATCTGGCTGGGCACGAAACAGGCGTTCGACGCCTTCACCTTCGCCTTCGTCGAGACCCCGCACGGCTGGATCTGGGCCCACGCCTACCAGTTCGAACCGGGGGCCTCGACCTTCATCGTCGAATGCACCGAGGCGACATGGCGCGGCCTCGGCTTCGACGCCATGGATCAGGACCAGACCTGCCGCGCCGCCGAGGCCCTGTTCGCCGACTGGCTGGGCGGCCATGCCCTGATGAGCAATGCGAAACACCTGCGCGGCTCGGCCTGGCTGAACTTCCCGCGCGTCGCCTGCGCCAACTGGCGCGACGGCAAGGTGGTGCTGCTGGGCGACGCCGCCCACACGGCGCATTTCTCCATCGGCTCGGGCACCAAGCTGGCCTTCGAGGACGCCATCCGTCTGGCCGAGGCCCTGACCGAAGACGGCGACCTCGACACAGCCCTGGCCGCCTATGAAACCGACCGCCGGGTCGAGGTGCTGAAGCTGCAGAGCGCGGCCCGCAACTCGACCGAATGGTTCGAGACGGTCGACCGCTATGTCGATCTGGACCCGCTCCAATTCGCCTACAGCCTGTTGACCCGCAGCCAGCGCGTCAGCCACGAAAACCTGCGCCTGCGCGACCACGATTTCCTGACCGGCGTCGAGCGCTGGTTCGCGGAAAGCGCCGGCGCTCCGCATACGGACGAACCGCCCGCGCCGATGTTCGCGCCCCTGCGCCTGCGCGGCCTGACCCTTCCCAACCGCGTCGTCGTCTCGCCCATGTGCATGTATTCGGCCGAGGACGGGACGGTCGGCGACTTCCACCTGGTCCACCTCGGCGGTCGCGCCCTGGGCGGCGCCGGACTGGTCTTCACCGAGATGACCGACGTCTCCGCCGACGCCCGCATCACGCCGGGCTGCGCGGGCATGTACCGGCCCGAACACCGCGACGCCTGGAAGCGGATCGTCGACTTCGTTCACGGCCAGGGCTCGCGCATCGCCCTCCAGCTGGCCCACGCCGGGCGCAAGGGTTCGGTCGAACGGCCCTGGGGCCCGCGCGCCGATCAGCCGCTGGAGAACGGCTGGGCGCTGATCGCCCCCTCCCCCATTCCGTGGTCGGACGAAGATCAGACGCCGCGCGAGATGACCCGCGCCGACATGGACCGCGTCCGCGACGATTTCGTCCAGGCGACCCGCTGGGCCGACGAGGCCGGCTTCGACATGGTCGAACTGCACTGCGCCCATGGCTATCTGCTGTCGTCCTTCCTGACGCCGGTTTCCAACCACCGCGCGGACGAATACGGCGGCCCGGTCGAGAACCGGCTGCGCTTCCCGCTCGAAGTCTTCGCCGCCATGCGCGCCGTCTGGCCGGACGACAAACCCATGTCCGTCCGCCTGTCCGCCAGCGACTGGGTCGAGGAAGGCCTGACGCCCGAGGACTCCGTCGCCATCGCCCGCGCCTTCGTCGAGGCCGGCTGCGACCTGATCGACGTCTCGGCGGGCCAGACCTCGGAGCAGTCGCGCCCCGTCTACGGCCGCATGTTCCAGACCCCGCTCAGCGACCGCATCCGCAACGAGGCGGGGGTGGTCACCATGGCCGTCGGCAACATCTACGAGACCGACCATGTGAACAGCATCCTCGCCGCCGGCCGCGCCGATCTGTGCGCCCTGGCCCGGCCGCATCTGGCCGATCCGAACTGGACCCTGCGCGCCGCGGCCGAAACGGGCTGGCGCGGGATCCAGCCGCCCGTCCAGTACCGCGCCGGCTTCGCCCAGCTGGCCCGCAACCTCGAAAAACAGCAGCAGGCGGGACCCGTATGAGCCTGACCGGACATCACGCCGTGGTCACCGGCGCCGGCTCCGGCATCGGCCGCGCCACGGCCGAACGGCTGGCCGAGGCCGGCTGTCAGGTGACCCTGATCGGCCGCCATCTCGCCCGCCTGAACGAGACCGCCGACCGCATCGGCGACCTCGCCTTCGCCGCCCCGGCCGACGTCACCGACCCGGACGCCTTGGCCGCCGCCATCGAGGTCGGCCGCGACCGCTTCGGCCCCGTCGACATCCTGATCAACAACGCCGGCGCGGCGACCTCGGCCCCCTTCCTCAAGACCGACGCCGACGCCTTCCGCGCCATGCTGGCGCTCAATCTGGAGGCGCCCGCCGAGGCCGCCCGTCTGGTCCTGCCCGGCATGCTGACCCGCCGTTGGGGCCGGATCGTCAACGTCGCCTCGACCGCTGGCCTGAAGGGGTATGCCTATGTCTCGGCCTATGTCGCGGCCAAGCACGGTCTCGTAGGGCTGACGCGCGCGCTGGCGCTCGAGGTCGCGTCGAAGGGCGTCACCGTCAACGCCGTCTGCCCCGGATTTACGGAAACCGACATGGTCGCCCGCTCGATCGAGTCCATCACCGCCAAGACCGGCCGCAGCGAAGAAGAAGCCCGCGCCGCCCTCGCCGCCTCCAACCCGCAGGGCCGGCTGATCACCCCGGACGAGGTGGCCATGACCATCGTCTGGCTGTGCGGCGAGGGCGCCTCGGGCGTCAACGGCGCGGCCGTCCCCGTCGCGGGCGGCGAACTGTGAGCCCGGCCGCCGCCGCTTCCCTGCCCGACCGGCTGGGCGGCGCGCCCGACGGCAAGCGCTCGCTGCGGCTCTGGCTCCGCCTGCTGACCTGTTCGACCCGGATCGAGCAGACGGTGTCCCAGCGGCTGCGCGACGAGTTCGGCTCCACCCTGCCCCGGTTCGACATGCTCTCGGCCCTGGACCGCGCGGGCGAGGCCGGCCTGACCATGGGCGAGGCCGCGGGCATGCTGATGGTGTCCAACGGCAACGTCACGGGCCTGGCCGCCCGCCTCAAGGCCGACGGCCTGATCGAGGCCATGGCCGGCGCCGATCGCCGGGTTCAGCGCGTGCGCCTGACGCCGCTGGGCCGGACCCGCTTCACCGCCATGGCCCGCGCCCACGAACGCTGGATCGAAGCCCTGTTCGCAGACCTGACGGCCGAGGAGGCCGACGACCTGACCCGCCTGCTGGAGCGCGCCAAGCGCTCGCTCCACGCCACCACCCACGAGGAGCTGAACGGATGAAGGCGCGCGACTACAAGGCGGCCCATTTCCTGTGGTCGGTCGACGGCGACGGCGTCGCCACCCTGACCCTGAACCGGCCCGAGCGGAAGAATCCGCTGACGTTCGAGTCCTACGCTGAGATGCGCGACCTGTTCCGCGCCCTGATCCACGCCGACGACTGCAAGGTCGTCATCGTCACCGGCGCGGGCGGCAACTTCTCCTCGGGCGGCGACGTCCACGAGATCATCGGCCCGCTGACCGAAATGGATATGCCGGCGTTGCTGAACTTCACCCGCATGACCGGCGATCTGGTCAAGGCCATGCGCGGCTGCCCCCAGCCGGTCATCGCCGCTCTGGACGGCGTCTGCGTCGGCGCCGGCGCCATCATGGCCATGGCCTCGGACCTGCGCATCGCCACGCCGCGCACCAAGACCGCCTTCCTGTTCACCCGCGTCGGCCTGGCCGGCTGCGACATGGGCGCCTGCGCCATCCTGCCCCGCCAGATCGGTCAGGGGCGGGCGTCCGAACTGCTGTTCACCGGCCGGGTCATGACCGCCGACGAGGGCGAGCGCTGGGGCTTCCACAACCGCGTCGTCGAGGGCGAGGCCCTGATGGAGACGGCGCTGGAACTCGCCCGCTCGCTGGCGAAAGGTCCGACCTTCGCCCACGGCATCACCAAGAACCAGCTCAACGTCGAATGGGACATGAGTCTGGACGCCGCCATCGAGTCCGAGGCCCAGGCCCAGGCCATCTGCATGCAGACCAACGACTTCCGCCGCGCCTACGAGGCCTTCGCGGCCAAGCGCGAGCCGGTGTTCGAGGGGAACTGAGCCATGGCCGACCGCACCTTCCTGGACTGGCCCTTCTTCGACGACCGCCACCGCGCCTTCGCCGCGGACATCGATGCATGGGCCGAGGCCAACGGCGGCGTGCTGCACCTGCACGGCGACCACGACCTCGACGGCGACTGCCGCACGATCCTGAAGGCGCTGGCGGACGGCGGCTGGCTGAAGAACGCGGTGCCCGACGCCAACGGCAAGCTGGACGTCCGCACCCTGTGCCTGACGCGCGAGACCCTCGCCCGCCGCTCGGGCCTCGCCGACTTCGTCTTCGCCATGCAGGGCCTCGGCTCCGGCCCGATCAGCCTGTTCGGAACCGACGACCAGAAGACCCGCTGGCTGCCCGGCGTGGCCTCGGGCGAAACCATCGCCGCCTTCGCCCTGTCCGAGCCGGACGCCGGGTCCGACGTCGCCGCCCTGTCGACCCGCGCGCGACGCGACGGCGACGGCTGGGTTCTCGACGGGACCAAGACCTTCATCTCCAACGGCGGCCTCGCCGACCGCTACACCGTCTTCGCCCGCACCGGAGAAGGCACGGGCTCCAGGGGCATCAGCGCCTTCGTCGTCGATGCGGATGCGCCCGGTTTCGAGATCGTCGAACGCATCCCCCTGATGGCCGCCCACCCGCTGGCCACGATCCGGTTCAATGCCTGCCGCATCGACGCCGACCGCATCCTCGGCGCCCCGGGCGACGGCTTCCGCATCGCCATGGCCACGCTGGACGTGTTCCGCTCGACCGTCGCCGCCGCCGCCCTCGGCTTCTCGCGCCGCGCCTTCGACGAGGCCGCCTCGCGCACCGTCTCCCGCCAGCTGTTCGGCGCCCCGATGAGCGACCTGCAGCTGGTCCAGGCCTCGCTGGCCGACATGGCGCTGAAGATCGACGCCTCGGCCCTGCTGATCTACCGCGCCGCATGGCTGAAGGATCAGGGCGCGCCGCGCGTCACCCGCGAGGCCGCCATGGCCAAGCTCTTCGCCACCGACGAGGCGCAAGCCGTCATCGACCAGGCCGTCCAGCTGTTCGGCGGCCTCGGCGTTGTCTCGGGCCACCCGGTCGAGCGGCTGTACCGCGAGATCCGCGCCCTGCGCATCTACGAAGGCGCGTCCGAGGTGCAGAAGATCGTCATCGCAAGGCAGGTCCTCGCCGGCATGGGAGGCGCCTGATGGGGACCAGCGCGCACATCGACCGGTTCGTGCTTGAGCACCTGCCACCAGCGGATCAGCAGCCCGAGCTGGTCTTCGACCTGCCGGAACTGAACTATCCCGAGCGGCTGAACGCCGGCGTCGAACTCCTGCGCCGGGCCATTGAGGCCGCTGGCCCCGACGCCCCCGCCCTGATCGACCACGACCACGCGTTCTCGTGGAGCCGCGTCGACGCCATCTCGGGCCGGATGGCCCGGGTGCTGGTCGAGGAGATGGGACTGGTGCCGGGGAACCGCGTCCTGCTGCACGGGCCGAACTCCTCATGGACGGTGCTGGCGTGGTTCGCGATCCTGAAGGCCGGCGGCGTGGTCGTCGCCACCATGCCCATGCTCCGCGCCGCCGAACTGGCCACCGTCATCGACAAGGCCCGGATCAGCCACGCCCTGGTCTACGCCTCCCTCGCCGACGCCGTGACCGAGGCCCGCGCCACCGCGCCGTCGCTGACTCACGTCATGGACTCCGCCGCCCTTCAGCAGGCCGCCCAGGCCCTGCCCATGGGCTTACGCTTCGACGCCGTCGACACGGCTGCCGAGGACCCCGCCCTGATCGCCTTCACCTCGGGCACGACCGGCAAGCCCAAGGGCTGCGTCCACTTCCATCGCGACATCCTCGCCATGGCCGACACCTTCGCAAAGCACATCGTCGGCCTGACGAAGGACGACGTCGTCGTCGGCACCCCGCCCATCGCCTTCACCTTCGGCCTCGGCGGGCTGGTGGTCTTCCCGGCCGCCGTCGGAGCGGCCACGGCCTTCGCCCCCCGCCCCGGCTTCGACGCCCTGGCCGAGACCATCGCCCGCCACCGCGCCACCGCCCTGTTCACCGCCCCCACCGGCTACCGCGCCCTGCTGAAGCTGGCCGGCGAGCATGACCTGTCCTCCCTGAGCACCTGCGTCTCGGCCGGAGAGGCCCTGCCCGCCGCCACCTCGGACGCCTGGCATGACGCGACCGGCGTCCGCATCATCGACGGCATCGGCTCGACCGAGATGATCCACATCTTCATCTCGGCCCGCGGCGACGACATCCGCCCCGGCTCCACCGGCAAGGCCGTGCCCGGCTATCAGGCCCGCATCATCGACGCCGACGGCCAGCCCCTGCCCCCCGGCGGGACCGGCCGGCTCGCCGTGCGCGGCCCGACCGGCTGCCGCTATCTCGATGACGATCGTCAGGCCGCCTATGTCCAGGACGGCTGGAACCTGACCGGCGATGTCTACCGGCTGGATGAGGATGGCTGGTTCTGGTTCGTGGCACGGTCCGACGACATGATCATATCGTCGGGCTACAACATCGGCGCGCCCGAGGTGGAGCACGCCCTGCTGCGCCACGACGCGGTCGCCGAAGCCGCCGTCATCGGCGCCCCCGACCCCGAACGCGGCCAGATCGTCCAGGCCTTCGTCGTACTGAACGACGGCCATGCCCCGTCCGACGCCCTGCGGGCCGAGCTCCAGACCTTCGTCAAGGGCGTCATCGCCCCCTACAAATACCCGCGCGGCCTCGATTTCGTGGACGCCCTGCCCAAGACCCAGACCGGCAAGCTGCAGCGCTTCCGGCTGAAGGAGCCGAAATGACGGGCCAGGTTTTCACGACCCGACGCCGCGTCCGCTTCGCCGACTGCGACGCGGCGGGCATCGTCTTCTTCCCCCGCTATTTCGAGATGCTGAACGGCGTGGTCGAGGACTGGTTCGCCGGTCCGCTTGAGGCCTCGTTCCGCGAACTCCACGTCAACCGCCACGTCAGCGTCCCCACCGCCGCCATCGAGGCCCGCTTCATCGCGCCGTCGGGTCTGGAGGACGAACTGACCTTCGCCCTGACGGTGACGAAGCTGGGCGGGGCGTCGTGCGGCCTCCGTCACCGCATCACCGCGGATGGCCAACTGCGCTTCGAAGCGACCCAGACCATCGTCTACGTCGGCGCCTCGCTGAAGCCCGAGCCTTGGCCCGACGCCATGCGCGCCCGCATCGCCCCCTTCGTGGAGACCGCCCCGTGAACCGCGTCCTGCTGCCCGACGGCTGGCCCCGGCCCAAGGGGTATTCCAATGGAATCGAAGCGACCGGCCGCACCGTCTACGTGGCCGGCCAGATCGGCTGGACGCCCGAGGGCGTGTTCGCCGAGACGGGCTTCGCCGGCCAGTTCCGCCAGACCATCGAGAACACCCTCGCCGTCCTGACCGAGGCCGGCGCGGGCCCTGAACACATCGTCCGCATGACCTGGTACGTGGTCGACAAGACCGAATACCTGTCCGCCCTGCGCGAGATCGGCGCGGTCTGGCGCGAGCTGATCGGCCCCCACTATCCCGCCATGGCCGTGGTCGAGGTCAAGGGACTGATCGAGGACGCCGCCCGCGTCGAGATCGAGACCACCGCCGTCATCCCCGCGTGAGGCTTGGCGCCGCGCGATTCCGGGGCCAAAGCTGAACCATGCGGCTGCACGACGACGTCCTGGGCGCCCTTGAGGCCGAGGCCATTCACATCTTCCGGGAGGTCGCCGCCGAATGCGAGCGGCCCGTGCTGCTGTTCTCGGGCGGCAAGGACTCCGCCGTCCTGCTGCATCTGGCGAAGAAGGCCTTCTTCCCCGCCCCGCCGCCCTTTCCCCTGCTGCACGTCGATACGACGTGGAAATTCCGCGAGATGTACGCCTTCCGCGACCAGGCGGCGGCGGCCGCCGGGATGCAGCTGCTGGTCCACCGCAATCCGGAAGCCGAGGCCGACGGGATCAACCCGTTCGACCATGGCGCCAGCGTCCACACCGATCTCTGGAAGACGCAGGGGCTGAAACAGGCGCTGGACACCGGACGGTTCGACGCGGCCTTCGGCGGCGCCCGCCGCGACGAGGAGAAGAGCCGGGCCAAGGAGCGGATCGTCTCGGTCCGCAGTCCCTCCCACGGCTGGGACCCGAAACGCCAGCGGCCCGAGCTCTGGAGCCTCTACAACACCCGCCTGAACGCCGGGGAAAGCCTGCGCGTCTTCCCCCTGTCCAACTGGACCGAGATCGACGTCTGGCGCTACGTCCAGCGCGAGGCCATCGCCCTGCCCTCCCTCTATTTCGCCGCCGAGCGCCCGGTCATCGAGCGCGACGGCGCCCTGCTGATGCTGGACGACGACCGCATGGCCCTGCGCCCGGGCGAACAGGCCCGCCCGCGCCGCGTGCGTTTCCGCACCCTCGGCTGCTGGCCCCTGACCGCCGCCGTCGACAGCGACGCCGACACCCTGGACGCCGTCATCCGCGAGGTGCGCGACGCCTCCATGTCCGAACGTCAGGGCCGCGCCATCGACCACGACCCGGCCGCCTCGATGGAGCGGAAGAAGCGCGAGGGCTATTTCTGATGGCTCTACACACCGGTCCCCGCGAGATCGTCCGCCTGATCACCTGCGGCTCCGTCGACGACGGCAAGTCCACCCTGATCGGCCGCCTGCTGTTCGAGGCCGGCGCCGTGCCCGCCGACCAGACCGCCGCCCTGCCCCTGATCGACGGCGAGCCCGACCTGTCCTTCCTCGTCGACGGCCTGGCCGCCGAGCGCGAACAGGGCATCACCATCGACGTGGCCTACCGCTTCTTCGACATCGGCGAGCGCCGCTTCATCCTGGCCGATACGCCGGGGCATGAGCAGTACACGCGCAACATGGTCACCGCCGCCTCGACGGCGGACCTCGCCATCGTCCTGATCGACGCGCGCAAGGGCGTGCTGACCCAGACCCGGCGGCACAGCCGCCTGCTGGCCCTGCTGGGCGTCCGGCGCCTGGTGCTGGCGGTCAACAAGATGGATCTGGTCGAGGGTTCGCAGGACCGGTTCGACGCCATCGTCGACGACTACCGCGCCTTCGCCGCCGCCATCGGCCTGACCGACGTCACCGCCATCCCCGTCAGCGCCCGGCGCGGCGACAATGTCATGACCGCCGGCGCCATGCCCTGGTACGCGGGCCCGACCCTGATGGCGCATCTGCAGACGGTGAGGCTTTCGGAAGCCGCGCCCGGCCCCTTGCGCATGCCCGTTCAGGGCGTCACCCGGCACGCCGACGTCCGCGGCGTCGCGGGCCGCATCGAGTCCGGAACCGTCCGCCCCGGCGACGCCGTCCGCATCCTGCCCTCGGGCGTCAGCGCCGCGATCGACCGGATCGTCGCCCTCGACGGCGACCTCGAACAGGCCCGCGCCGGCCAGTCCGTGACCCTGACCCTGACCCCCGACGTCGACGTCTCGCGCGGGGACCTGATCGCCGCCGCCGACGCCCCGCCCGAGGCCGCCGACCAGTTCGACGCCCATGTCGTCTGGATGTCGGACCGCCCCCTCCTTCCCGGCCGCACCTGGTGGCTGAAGCTCGGCGCCGCCGCCGTCCCCGCCCGGATCAGCGACATCCGGCACAAGGTCAATGTCGACACCGGCGAGGAGCTGGCCGCCGCCACCCTGACGCTGAACGACATCGGCCGCTGCACCCTGGCCCTCGACGCGCCGGTCGCCTTCGAGCCATACGCCGTCAACCGCGACCTCGGCGGCTTCATCCTGATCGACCGGATGACCAATGAGACCGCCGGGGCCGGCATGATCCGCTTCGCCCTGCGCCGCTCGGCCAACGTGCGACCCCAGGCCCTCAGCGTCAGCCGCGCCGACCGCGCCGCCCTGAAGCGCCAGTCGCCGCTGGTGCTATGGTTCACCGGCCTGTCGGGCGCCGGCAAGTCGACCATCGCCAACCTTGTCGAACAGCGGCTGAACGCCGAGGGCCTGCACACCGTCCTGCTGGACGGCGACAACGTCCGCCACGGCCTGAACCGCGACCTGGGCTTCACCGACGCCGACCGGGTCGAGAACATCCGCCGGGTGGCCGAGGTGGCCCGGCTGATGACCGACGCGGGCCTGATCGTCCTGGTCTCCTTCATCTCGCCCTTCCGCGACGAGCGCCGCATGGCACGCGAGAGGATGGAGCCGGGCGAGTTCGTGGAAATCTTCGTCGACGCCCCGCTGGCCGTCGCCGAGGCCCGCGACGTCAAGGGCCTGTACGCCAAGGCGCGGGCGGGTCAGCTGAAGAATTTCACCGGCATCGACAGCGCCTACGAGGTTCCGGAAGCGCCCGACCTCCGCCTCGACGCCGCCGCCTGTTCGCCCGACGAGGCCGCCGAACAGGTCCTGGCCCTGATCCACGCCCGTCAGGCGCGCTGAGGCCCGCTCAGCCGCCCGCGGACCGCCGCCGCGGCCCGGCGAAGATCAGGGCGACGGCGGTCACGAGGATCGCCGTGACGCCGACCACCGACATCAGCGCCCACGCCAGGGCGTCGGGACCCGCCGCGCCGCGGTCGCTGACGATCCCGGTCAACAGCGGACCGAAGCCGACGCCGATCAGGGACACGAAGGCCAGATAGACGGCCCCGACCTGGGGCCGCAGCCGGGTTTCGGTCATGGCCTGGACCTCGATCAGGGCCAGCACCGCCGCGAAGCCGCCGCCCACCGTCAGCCCGGCCAGACCGACCGCCGCCCCCGCAACCGAGCCGGACGCCGCCAGCAGCAGGGCCCCGCCCGCCGCCAGACCCATGCCGCCCGCCAGCAGGGGCCCGACCCCGGCGCGCCGTCCGAACGTCGAACCCAGCGTCCAGCCGCCGCCCAGATGTCCGACCGGCGCGAACGTCAGGGCGACCGCGCCCGCCAGCAAGGCCGCGTGCGGCGCCGAAAGGCCGAAACTGCGGTTCAGGATCGATGCGCTCCATGCCCCGGCGGCCTGGACCAGCAGGATCGAGCCGGCCCCGACGATCAGGATGGGAACGAAGACCCGCCACCGATCGCGCATCAGGATCAGGGCGGCGCCGACGCCCTGACCGGGCTCGCGGATGGAGATCCGATGGCGGCGGGAGGCCCGGGCGAAGGCGGCGATCAGCAGCAGATTCGGGGCGACCAGCATCAGACTGGCCGCACGCCACGGCTCGAGGCCCGTCACGGACCGCCCCGCGACCACGGCCAGCGCCGCGCCGCCCAGCAACAGGGCCGCGCTGCGGCCGCTCGCCGATCCGGCTGTGAAGGTGGACAGCGCCCGGGCGCGACGGCCCGGGTCCTCATGGGCGGCGAGGAGCATCAGCGCCGCCGGCGCGAAGGCGGCCTGACCCAGTCCCATCAGGATCCGCGCCGCCACCATGCCGGAATAGTCCGGCGCCAGGGCGAAAAGGACCGCGCCGCCCGTCCAGACGGTCACGCATCCGGCCGCGAGCCGCCATGGATCGCGCCCGGCGACGAACTGCCCCGCGACCAGCAGGCCGACCGCGTACAGGGTCGAAAAGGCCGGGCCCTGCATCAGGCCGATCTCGGTGTCGGTCAGGCCGAACTGCGCCTTGATCAGCGGCGCCACGACGGCGGGCAGGCCGCGATCGACATAGGCCGCGAACTGGGCCGCGGCCAGCATCAGGATCGACGACCAGGCCAGCGGCGCGAACCGCTCGGAAGACGGAGCTTGGGAGATGAGCCGTCCTCTCGCGGGCGTGTTTCAGGCCGCGAGTCTCGGGGGCGTCGGGCGAACGGTCAAGCTTTCCCGTGTTCGCTGAACCGCCATTTCATCGCCAGCACGCCCGAGGCCATCACCAGGGCGCAGGCGTTGGCGACGACGATCGGCCAGGCCGTCGTCAGCACGCCGTAGACGGTCCACAGCACGAAACAGGTCACCGTCAGGGAATAGGTCTTCAGCGACACGGACGAGGCGTCCCGCTCCTTCCAGATCTTGATCATCTGCGGGGCGAAACTGGTGATCGAACAGAGGGCGGCGAGCGTGCCCACCACATTGGCGGCCAGATCGCTCATGCCGCCGCCTTCTGGCGGGGCTTGCGCTTCGCCGAGGTTCCCGCCGCTTTCGAAGCCGCCTTTTTCGCGACCGCCGAGGTGTCCTCCTGGCGCGTCGCGACCACGGGCATGGCCTTGGCCCCCTCGCCATGGATCCGTTCCGCCCGCCGCTCGACCTGACCCAGGATCTTGTCGAGGTCCTTCTCGGTCAGATGCTCGATGCCGATGAACCGTTCGTCGGCGGCGCGGATGGCGTGGATCAGTTCGTCCAGCTTGGCCTGCATCGCCGCGCCGTCGCGGTTCTGGGTGTTCTGGATCAGGAAGACCATCAGGAAGGTGACGATCGTCGTGCCGGTGTTGATGATCAGCTGCCAGGTCTCGCTGAACTTGAAGATCGGGCCGGAGGCGGCCCAGATCAGCACGATCAGGACGCAACCCAGAAAGGTCCACGGCTTGCCCGCGATCCTGGCGGTGGCGGTGGCGAAGGAGACGAACATCTTTTCCATGTCGCCCGAAACCATCGGCTGCGCCGAAGGTTGCGGCCCTAGGGCGCCGTCAGGGTCGGCGGCCGCCGCTCATGCGTGCGCTGCTCGTAGGCGTAGCCCAGCGACAGGATGCGGGCGTCGTCCCACTTGCCGCCGATGAAGCTGATCCCCACCGGCATGCCGCGGTCGAAGCCCATCGGCACCGTCAGATGCGGATAGCCCGCCACCGCCGCCAGCGAGCTGGACGACCCCTGAGACCGGTCGTCGTCGGCCGGATCGTTGGTCCAGGCCCGCGACGTCGTCGGCGAGATCAGGGCGGCCACGCGGTGCGTCGACATCATCCGGTCGATCCCCTCCGGTCCCGCGGCCCGGAACGAGCCTTCGCGCGCCGCCACATAGGCCGGGTCTTCCAGCCCGGTCGTAGCCTCGGCGCGGATGAACAGCTCCTGGCCGAACAGTACGGTCTCGCGCGGCTCGGCCTCGTTGAAGGCGATCAGGTCGGCCAGGGTCCGGGTCGGGACCTGCGTCGCGTTCGTCGAGGCCAGATAGGCGTTCATGTCGACCTTCAGCTCGGTCATCAGCACCTGGAAGCTGGTCCCGACCGCCTGCATGTCGGGCCCTTCGGTGATCTCCACCAGCTCGGCCCCGGCGTCGCGCAGGGCCTGCAGGGCCCGCTCGAACTCGGCCTGGGTTTCCGCCGAGAAATTGCGCACCAGGAAGCGCATGACCCCGATCCGGGTCCCCCTCAGGCTGTCGGCGTCCAGAGCCGCGCGATAGTCGACCTTGCGCGCGTCAGCCTCGGCCGTGACGGGATCCAGCGGATCGGAACCGGCGATGACCGACAGCACGATGGCGGCGTCCTCGACCGTCGTCGTGATCGGCCCGGCGGTGTCCTGCGAATGGCTGATCGGGATGATGTGGGTGCGCGAGACCAGTCCCACGGTCGGCTTGAACCCGACCACCCCGTTGACCGAGGCCGGGCAGACGATGGAGCCGTTGGTCTCCGTGCCGATCGCGGCGGGCGCGATGCCGACCGCGACGGCCACGGCGCTGCCCGCCGACGACCCGCAGGGCGTACGCTCCAGATCATAGGGGTTTCGCGCCTGCCCGCCGACGGCGCTCCAGCCGCTGATGGAGTTGGTCGAACGGATGTTGGCCCACTCCGACAGATTGGCCTTGCCGAGGATGAAGGCGCCGGCGTCGCGCAGGCGCGAAACCAGGGGCGCATCCCGGCCCGGCGCGTTCGCGGCCAAGGCCAGGGACCCGGCTGTCGTCGGCATGTCCCGGGCCTCGATATTGTCCTTTAGCAGGATCGGCAGGCCGTTCAGCCGGCCCCTCGGAACGACGGGACGCCCGGCCATGGCGGCCGGCGCGATCGCGATCACGGACGCCAGAGGCTGCGCGGCCGCACTGCCCTCGCTCATCGCCAGCTCGATGGAGCCCTCGATCGCCCTGCGGGCGGGGAAGGTCCCGTCCACGACCGCTGCGGCGGTGGGCGGCTGATAGATGCGTCCGCCGTCGTCGCCGGCCACGGTCCAGCTGCCGTCGCCATTGGGGGTGGCGCAGGCGGCGAGCGACAGCGTCGCGGCGGCGATCAGTCCCGCGCGGCGGGCGCCCTTGTACCGATGGTCCTGTGGAGGAAGTCCAGATAGGTGCGCCATTGCTGCAGCTGCCTTTCATTGCCCCGCACGCCGTGGCGCTGACCGGGATAGAGCATCAGTTCGAACGGGACGGACGAGGCCTGCAGCGCGTCGATGACGCGGGTCGAGTTCTCGAGGATGACGTTGTCGTCGGCCATGCCGTGCATCAGCAGCAGCCGCCCGGTCAGGTTCGGCAGGCGCGGAATGGCGTCCGAAGCCGCATAGCCGGCGGCGTTCGCCTCAGGGGTCGACATATACCGCTCGGTATAGTGGGTGTCGTACAGGCTCCACTCGGTCGGCGGGGCGCCGGCGATGGCCGAGGCCAGGCCCATGTCGGGCTCGGTCAGGGCCATCAGGCTCATGAACCCGCCATAGGACCAGCCCATCATGGCGATGCGGCTGTCGTCGACATAGGGCAGCGACCGCAGATAGTTCGCCGCCAGCACCTGATCCTCGATCTCGGGCTGGCCCATCCGCAGATGCAGCGCCTGTTTGAAGGCCGCCGAGCGGTCGCCCTCGCCGCGGTTGTCCAGCCGGAAGACGATATAGCCGGCCTCGGTCAGCAGCTGGTTGGTCGCGCTCTGCCAGCCGCGTTTGACGCCGCCGCCCGACGGGCCGCCATAGACCTGCATCACCACCGGATAGGTCTTCGACGGATCGAAGCCCGGGGGCGTGGTCATCTGCCAGACCAGGGTCTCGCCATGGCTGGGCAGGGTTCCGAAGGTCACATTCCCCCGCCGCGAAATGTACGGATACATCGGATGATCGGCGTCCAGCCGGTTCTCCTCGATCCACCGCACGAAGGTGCCGTCGGCCCGGTACAGGCCCGACTGCGACGGCGTGTTCAGGTCGGTGTAGTTGCCGACATAGGCCGTCCCGGTCTTGTTGACCGAGGCGCTCCACCAGCCGCCTGCGGGGGTCACCGCGACCGGCGCCACGGTCCGGCGCAGCGAGGCGCGGAACATCTGCTGCTCGATCGGCAGTTCCTCTCCGTCGCGCATCGAGGCGGTGAAGAAGACGTCGCCCGTCGCCTGGTTGACCCCGTTCAGCGACTTGACCGGCCAGTCCCCCCGCGTGATCGCGCGCAGCCGGCGGCCCTCGCGGTTGTAGAGATACAGGTGCTTCCACCCGGTCTCCTCGGACGACCAGATGAAGTTGCCGTCGTCCAGGGCCTTGAAGTCGTTGTTCAGCGACACCCAGGCGTTCGACCGCTGGGTCGCGATGACGCGCGACGCGCCGGTCGCCGGATCGACGCTCAGCAGGTCCAGGGTCTTCTGGTCGCGGCTCTCGCGCTGGACATACAGGGTCCGGCCGTCGGCCGACCAGTTCACCCGGGCCAGATAGATGTCGGTGTTCTCGCCCAGGTCGACCTTGACCCGGCCGCCGCCGACGATGTCGCGCACATACAGTTCGACCACGGCGTTGGGCCGGCCCGCGCGCGGATAGCGCTGCTCGACCACGGTGGCGCCGCCACCGGTGATGTCCAGCCGCGGCACGATGTCGACCGGCGATTCGTCGGTGCGCTGCAGGGCGATGTAGCGTTCGTTCGGGCTCCACCAGTAGCCGGTGTCACGGTCCATCTCCTCCTGGGCGATGAACTCGGCGGTGGCCCAGGTGATCAGGCCTTCGCCGTCGTCGGTGATCGGCGTCTCGGCGCCGCTGGCCAGATCGACCACGACCAGATCCTGATCGCGCACGAACGAGACGTAGTTGCCCTTGGGCGAAACCTTGGCGTCGATCTCGTCGGCCTCGGTTTCGGTCAGCCGGCGCACGGCCCCGCCTTCACGGCTGGCCAGGAAGATGTCCCCCTCCAGCGGCGCCAGGATGTAGCGGCCCTGTTCGTCCCACGAATATTCGACCACGCCGCGGGCGCTGATCCGCATCCGCTCGCGCCGCGCCTTCTCGGCCTCGGACAGTTCGCCCGCATCGGGAACCAGGGCCCGGGCGTCGATCAGCTTGAACGGCTCGCCGGCGCCGATGGGCGCGGCCCACAGGTCCAGCACGTCCACGTCGTCCTCGCGCGACCGCAGGAAGGCCACCAGCTCGCCGTCGGGCGACAGGCTGACCGACTTGGCCACGGGCCCGGCCAGGGACGGATTGGCGAACACCCGCTCGGGCGTCAGAATCGCCGGGTCCGGGGTTTGCGCCATCGCGGCGGTGAACGGCGACAAGGCCGCAAGGAACAGGGTGGAGGCGAGAAGTTTGTTGCGCATGGCCGGGACGCTAGAGGGAGAAATCGTCGCCGTCATCCCCTTGGCGCGCATCGCGACATCCGCGCGGCTTCCCCCCCGCCGCCGCACCGCCTAATAAGCCCCGAGATGACCGACGCCGCCCTTTCCCCCCCGCCCGCGAAGCCGTCCGCCTTCCATGAACTGGAGGTGCTGTGGGTGCGCCACTGGACCGACCAGCTGTTCAGCTTCGCCATCGCCCGCCCCGACGACTTCCGCTTCCGCTCGGGCGAGTTCGTGATGATTGGCCTGCCCGGCGAGGACGGCGGCAAGCCGATCCTGCGCGCCTATTCCATCGCCAGCCCTTGCTGGGACGAGCAGCTGGAGTTCCTCTCGATCAAGGTGCCCGACGGCCCCCTGACCTCGCGCCTGCAGAAGATCCAGCCCGGCGACACCGTGCTGATGGGCAAGAAGCCGACCGGCACCCTGGTGCTGGACGCCCTGACCGGCGGCGAGCGCCTGTGGCTGATCGGGACCGGCACGGGCCTGGCGCCCTGGATCAGCGTCGCCCGCGACCCCGACACCTACGCCCGCTTCGGCCAGGTCGTGGTCTGCCACACGGTGCGCAACGTCGCCGACCTGACCTACCGCGACTTCTTCACCTCGGGCATCCACGACGACCCCCTGATCGGGGACGAGGCCAAGGCCCAGCTGGTCTACTACCCCACCGTCACCCGCGAGGCCTTCGAGACCCCCGGCCGCATCACCGACCGCATCAGGTCCGGCGCCCTGTTCGCCGATCTCGGCGTGCCGCAGGGCTTCTCGCCCGAGCGGGACCGGGTCATGCTCTGCGGCTCCATGGCCATGATCAAGGAGACCGGCGAACTGCTCGAAACCTTCGGCCTGAAGGAGGGCTCGAACGCCGAGCCGGGCGACTATGTGCTGGAGCGCGCCTTTGTCGGATAGCGTCACGATCGATCCGCGCACTGCGCCGGAAGCCTGCGCCTCCATGGCCGAGGTCCGTCAGGGCGTCGACGCCCTCGACCGCGCCCTGGTCGTCCTGCTGGCCGAGCGCCAGCGCTACATGGACGCCGCCGCCCGCATCAAGCCGGACCGCTCGGTCGTCCACGACGACGCCCGCATCGAGGATGTGGTCTCCAAGGTCCTGACCGCCGCCGGCCCCGCCGGCCTGTCGCCCGCCATCGCCGAGCCGGTCTGGCGCACCCTCATCGACCGCTGCATCGCCCACGAGTTCGAGGCCTTCGACCGCACGCGGGGTTAGACCAGGCCGCGACACTTCTTCTCCACTGTCTTTCCGGGGCTGGGACCGGCGCAGCCGGGAACAGAACCCGGAACCCAGGAGTCCGGACGCCGGCGTTCGCCGCATCTTGCCTGTTGAGCCCGATCTCCTGGGTTCCGGGTTCCGCTGCGCGGCCCCGGAATGACGGTGATGGAGATCGGCGGCTACCCCCGCAGGCTTCTCAGCATCAGCTCGTGCCGGTACGCCGCCACATCGGCCAGGGCGATCTCCAGCGCATCATGCACCCGCTCCAGCAGCGGCGGAGCTTCGGCCTTGTCCGCCGCCTCCGCCGTCTGGCAGGCCTCGGCCAGCGCCCCGGCCCCGATGCCGGCCGCCGCCCCCCTCAGGGTATGCACCGCATCGCGCCAGCCCTCGTCCCGCACGTCCAGCATCGGCGACCACAGGGCCGCCTGCTGGGCGAACAGCCCCAGCACCTCCTCGCTGATCCCGTCGTCGCCGCCGGTCGTCGCCTCGAGGACGGCGAAGTCGACGGCGCCCGACAGGTCGCGCAGCGCCATCAGCCTTCCTGCTCCTCGCCCTTCGCCAGACGCGAATTCCGCGACGACCAGACGAAATAGATCACCAGGCCGAGCACATTCCAGATCACGAACCACATCTGCGTCCGGGCCGCCAGGCTGAAGAAGAAGACGATGCAGCCGATGATGGTGATCCCGCCGACCAGCCACCACAGCGGCGCGCGGAACAGCCGCGGCCGGTTCGGATCCCGCAGCCGCAGCACGATCAGGCAGACCCCCACCGCCGCGAACGCCGCCAGCGTCCCGGCGTTGGCCAGCGAGGCCAGCTCGTCCAGACGCATCACGCCCGCCAGCGCCGCCACCACGATGGCGGTGAACACCGTCACCACCGCCGGCACGCCGCGCACCGACACCCGGGCCAGACGGCGCGGCAGCAGGCCGTCGCGCGCCATGCCCAGGAAGATGCGGCTCTGGCCGAACAGGAAGGCCAGCAGAACGGTCGGCAGGGCGATCACGGCGCTGGCCGCGATCCACTGGGCCGCGGTCCCCTGCCCCATCTCGCGCAGGATCAGGGCCAGGGGCTCGGGGCTGGCGGCGAAGCTCTCGACCGGCCGGGCGCCGATCGCCGCGGCCGCGACCACCAGATACAGGGCCGTGCAGACCACCATCGAGCCGACGATGCCGATGGCCAGATCGCGCTCGGGCCGCTTGGTTTCCTCGGCCGCCGTCGAGATGGCGTCGAAGCCGTAGAAGGCGAAGAAGATGATCGCCGCCGCCGCCATGACCCCGGTCTGGACCACGGGCTGCCCGGTGATCTGCTCGGCGAACGGAATCGCCGGCGAGCCGAAGCCGTTGGGCATGAAGGGCGTGAAGTTGGCGGCGTCGAACGCCGGCAGGGCGATGGCGACGAAGGCCACCAGGGCCGCCACCTTGATGACCACCAGCACCGCGTTCAGCGTCGCGCTCTCGCGCGTGCCCAGCAGCAGCAGGCCGGTCACCACGGCGATGATGAAGACCGCCGGCAGGTTGACGATCCCGCCCGCCACATGCGGCCCGACCGTCAGCGCCGTCGGCAGGTCCAGCCCCATGCCGCTCAGGAATCCGACCGCATACCCCGACCAGCCCACGGCCACCGCCGACACGACCAGCGAATATTCCAGGATCAGGCTCCAGCCCACGATCCAGGCGATTAGCTCGCCCAGCACGGCGTAGGAATAGGTGTAGGCGCTGCCCGCCGCCGGCATCATGGTCGACAGTTCGGCGTATGCCAGGGCGGCGCAGGCGCAGACCAGACCCGCCAGGGCGAAGCTGATCATCACCGCCGGTCCGGCCAGCCCCGCCCCGACCCCGATCAGCGTCAGGATGCCGGTGCCGACGATGGCCCCGACGCCCAGGGCCATCAGGTGCGGCCAGCTCAGCGTCTTCTTCAGCGCATGCCCGCTGTGCGGGGCCAGCATGGCGTCGATCGAGCGCCGGCGGTTCCAGAAGGCCATGTGTCGCGTCTCCCCTTGCCGCTCCCCGGCGGCTGATTTGCACGAAGCCTAGCCCGCCCGCATACAAACCGGAATGCCCCACGACGGAGGTCCTTGCGCGCGACCGTCTTCGTGCAATGATACCGGTGTCAGAACCGCAGGAGCCGCCCATGTCGATCCAGTTTTCCCGTCGCGGTCTGATGACGGCGGCGGCGGCCGCCGCCCTGGCGGGGCCCGTGTTCGCGCAGACGGCCTCCGCCGGCCGCGCCGCCGTGCTGGAGACGATGAAGCGCGCCACCCGTTTCATGACCGAAGAAGCGTCGGTGGGCGGCGGCTATGTCTGGTCGGCCCTGCCCGACTTCTCGCGCCGCTGGGGCGAGCTGGAGGCCTCGCCGACCATGATCTGGGTCCAGCCTCCGGGCACGGCGACCATGGGCCATCTGTTCCTCGACGCGTACCACGCCACCCGCGACGAGGCCTATTACGCCGCCGCCGTCAGCGCCGCCCGGGCCCTGGTGCGGGGCCAGCATCCGTCGGGCGGCTGGAACTACGTCATCGACACCGCGGGCGAGGAGTCCCTGCGCCGCTGGTACGACACCTATGGCAGGAACGCCTGGCGGATGGAGGAATTCCAGCACTACTACGGCAACGCCACCTTCGACGACGCGGGCACCTCCGAGGCGTCCCAGTTCCTGCTGCGCCTGTATCTCGAGAAGCGCGAGCGCGAGTGGCGCGCCCCGCTGAACAAGGCCATCCAGTTCGTCCTCGACAGCCAGTATCCCAACGGCGGCTGGCCGCAGCGGTATCCGCTCAGCCACGACGCCGGCCTGCACGGCCAGGCCGACTACACCGGCTACATCACCTTCAACGACGACGTGGCCGGCGAGAACATCAAATTCCTCATCTTCTGCCACCAGACCCTGGGCGCCCGCGAAGGCGGCGGTCCCCGCCTGCTCGACTCGATCCGGCGCGCGATGGACTGCTTCCTCGCCTGCCAGCAGCCCGCGCCCCAGGCCGGCTGGGGTCTCCAGCACCACGCCGACACGCTCAAGCCCGCGGCCGCCCGCACCTATGAGCCCGAGGCCTACGCCACCCACACCACGGCCGCTAACATCGGCCAGCTGTTCAGCTTCTACCGCCTGACCGGCGACCGGAAATACATCGCCCGCGTGCCCGAGGCCCTGGACTGGCTGGAATCCGTCCGCCTGCCCCAGCGTCTCCAGCGCGACGGCCGCACCCACCCGACCTTCATCCAGCCGGGGACCAACAAGCCCCTCTACGTCCACCGCCGCGGCTCGAACGTCGTCAACGGCGCCTACTATGTCGACGGCAATCCCGAGGACACGGTCATCCACTACAGCTCGTTCCGGTCCGTGAACGTCGCCGGCATGCGGGCCGAATACGACCGTCTGGCCGCCATGACCCCCGAGGCCGTGCGCGCGGGTTCGCCCCTGCTGGCGCGCCAGGGCTCGGTCGCCCTGCCGAAATACTTCACCCTGCAGGACATCTCGGTGTCCGACATGACCAGCGACGGCCAGCGCCCGCCGGCCGAACCCGCCGTCATCTCCGGCCTCATCGCCGGCCTGAACGCCCGAGGCTACTGGCCCACCCCGCTGAGGGCCGTCAGCAACCCTTACATCGGCGACGGCTCGCCCGAGGTCGCACCGGGCGAATTCCGCATCACCCGCGTCGGCGACGCCAGCGACACCTCGCCGTACATCACCGACTTCCCGGTCATGGGCGTCTCGACCGGCGAGTACATCAAGAACATGGGCGTGCTGATCCAGGCGCTGGAGGGGGCCGCGCCCGCGGCCTGACGCCCGGGGCTGCGGCAAACCGCCGGGCGGGCCGCAAACCCCTTGCACGCGTGGGCCATTGCCTTTATGTCCGCCCCCTCGCCGGAACCGGTCCCAGACTGGAACAGGCGGGACCGGCACGAGCCTTGCGAGGCACGGCCTGACGGATGGTCCGGGTGATTAGCTCAGTTGGTAGAGCAGCTGACTCTTAATCAGCGGGTCGTAGGTTCGAACCCTACATCACCCACCATCGTCCCCCCAACGCTTCAGAATTGCTGAGAGTTCTTGCGACGGCGCGAATTTCTGCCAATCTGCCTTATACAAATCTTATACAAACGAGATCGGTATGAGCGGAAAGGGCTTGGGACTGTTCCAACCTCGGAATAGAACGTCGGACGGTCGCTGGGCGGTCGATGAGGACGCCGTTTACAACGTTCGCCGCATAATCCCCCTCGATGTGCGGGCGATCGCTGCCACCCTTCCCGACACCGATCCTCGATATGAGACGTTCACCGGGCCTTCCGGCAATCCGCGCACCGAGCTTATCCAGACCACCGGCTATAACGACTACGAAAACGCCAAACGCGCTGCGCGAGGCATTCAGCGCCGCTGGGCGCTCGATATCGACGCCCTCCGCTCTCGTGACAACCCGCAGGACGTCGAGAAGGCCTTGGATCGGATAGATGACTGGCGCTCCAACGCCCTAGCCCGGGCGCAGGGGTTCGACGCCGAGATCGCCATCCTCGACCACTGGGCGGCGGGGGAACGGCTGCGCGGTCGCCCCGTCCGCGACGCCGGCGCGCCGGGACTGGATTACGGCAGCCACCGCTGGGCGGTCTCCTATTTCGAAGCCAACCCCCAAGCTGAGCGTGGTCAGGAAGTGCCGCTAACGACCTTCCTTCTAATCGACCGCCTGACCGATGCCGAAGCCGATCCCGCCCGTTCGCGCGAGGTGCCGGGTTTCGACGCCGCCCTAACCGAAGCTCTGGGCTCGGCCATCGACCCGCAGATCCGCAGGGCTGTCCGCTCCACCTTCGCCAAGGCATGGCGCGAAGTCGTCCAAGCCCAGGAGGCTGAGCGCCGCTACGCCGCGAACATCATCAGCATGGTTGAGGGCTTCGGGTCGACGGCGATCTCTCTTCCGACTCGTCGCGGTGTATACAGCCCCCAAGTCGGAGACCGCACGGTCGGCGAACTTCTCGACGCCTACGGAGCCGCCGACCGCGCGAGAAGGGGCGCGACCGCCGACAAGGAGACTGTCGTCGTCATGCGGGCCCTGCGTGAGTTCCTTGGAGTAGACAAGCCGGTCCGGGCCGTGTCTCGGACCGACGCACGGCGCGTTCATGAGCTTCTCAGCAAGACCCCCAAGAACGCGGCCAAACACTACCCCGACGAACCGCTCATGACGGCCATCGAGCGCGCGGCGACAGAGGGCCGGCCGCGTCTTTCACCAAACAGCGTCAGCAAGTACGTCAACTACGCTTCGTCGTTCTGGAAATGGGCGATCACAGAACAGGACGGTTGGGCGGAGACGAACCCCTTCGCCAGCCTCGCCGGAGAGGACGACCCCAGCGTTCGCCGCCGCGGGTTCACGAACGACGAATTAGTAAAACTGTTCACCCGCCTATCGAAGTACAAGGGGCGCGATCTTGCCGAGTTCTGGGTTCCCGCCCTCAACCTGAACGGTGCCCGGATGTCGGAGCTTCTCCAACTTCGCACAACCGAGGTGAAGACTGAGCTAGGAGTGACCTATCTCGACCTCAGCAAGTTCGACAACACCGGCCGACGGGATGCGTCGAAGAGCCTGAAGAACCGCGGCAGCGAACGGCTTGCCCCCATCCATCCCCTAGTTATGGAGGCGGGCTTTCTCGATCTCGTTGAACGCCGCCGGAAGTCGGGTGACGTGCGCCTGTTCCCCGACCACAAGCCGTACGAAAAGGATGGGCTGATCGACTGGTCCCACTATTTCTCGAAATGGATCGGCGGAGTGATCGACGGCGCGGTCAGCACCGATCCGGCGCTGGTCTATCACTCCTTCCGGCACACACTGAGGGAGCGCGGCCGGATGCTCAACTACTCGCCGGAAGTCATCAACGCTCTCGGCGGATGGGCGGCCAAGAGTGTGGGCGAACGCTATGGCGTGAATTACATCGCGACCCTGGATGAACAACTCGCCCGGATCGATTTCGGGTCGCTCAAGCTCTAGCCGATCCTCTCTGGCTCGCGGGATTTGGGATCAACGGAGACCGGCTAGAACTGCGTACGCTGGCCTTCTCGGCAGTCTCGGCGCCAAGTTTCCGCGAAGTACGCGCCGACCGGTCCGTCTTCGTCGTCGATTTCGGCATGGGTTGCACCGCTCGGGGAAGCAAAGGCCTGGAAACGGGTAAATCCGCTCATCCCGCCGAAGGCGTTGCGTGCGTTGACCTCTCCGCAGAAATGCCCACCGCCGTTCGCGGTCCGGGTCCACATGACATTTCGGAACGTCGCGGAGGCGGGGTCTCGCAGCAATTCGAGGACCGCCCGATGCGCAGCGTTTCGATAGTCAGCGGGAGTGACGAAGACGATTGGTGCATGAGCCTCTTCGGCTCTGACCCGGGCTTCGTATTCTCCGGAGGCGAGGGCTCTTGCCCGGCGCTGGAGGTCAGCGATGTCGGCGCCAAGGCTGGATTGCTGGGCTGAACCGCCTAGGGCTATCGCTGCTATCACCTCGACAATCATCCTCACCTCCCTGAATGATCACTATAGTGACTGGTCGGTGGTGAAGAATTCCTTGCGCCTGCACCCATGCAGCTCGCGCAAACCTTCGGCCAAAACGTCCGGCGAGTCCGCCAGGAAAAAGGGCTTACGCTGGAAGCGCTCGCTGATGAGGTCGGACTTGCCTACACCTATGTGGGGCAGATCGAGCGCGGCCGGCGGAACCCTACGCTCGATGTAGTTGAGCGCTTGGCGCTGGTGCTAGGTGTCGATGCGCTGGAACTGTTGAGCGCTCCGTCCGACGGCGAATCGGCCAAGGCCCCGGATTGATAGCTCGGCTGGCCGCCGCATCTGCTAACGCCTGCAGTCAAAAACATCCGCACCCATCCGATGCGGTCGCTTCGATACCGCTGCGAGGAGTCCTGTCTCGTAGCCGATCCGTAGGTTTGCCCCCGAGCGGATCGTAGGGGCTCGCCGAAGACCGGAGGATGTGTTCTCCGCAGGGTTGTCGTCGTGAGATTTCTGGTGGAGGTTCCTCCGCGAAACAGAGATCGCCAATTGACCGAACGAGACAAATTCAGCGCCGCGCCGGCGGCCGCGGGTTACCTGTACCAAGCAAGGCTCGCGCTGGCGCTTTGCCTAAGGCACGTCAACGGCGACGCCAGCATTGAGGTGGGAGTTGAAGCGCTCGACGACGTTTCGTTTGTCAGCAACGGTACTCCGATCGAGTTACTGCAAGCCAAGCATCACCTAGAGCGTATTGCCAGCCTGACTGACCATAGTGCCGACCTATGGAAAACGCTCCGGGTCTGGAGTGTTGCAGTCGCAAAGGACCCCACCATCCCCGGCAGAACCCGGCTGGCGTTGGTAACTACCGGTCATGCGCCCGAGGGCTCCGTAGCGTCGTTGCTTCGCCCTCCTCAAGCCTATCCCACCGGAAGCACCAGGGACCCGAAGTCAGCGGCTGAAACTCTCGCGGGCATCGCGATCGCCGGAGGAAATAAGGAGCTTTCTCAGGCCTACACGGCCTTTCTCGCGCTAACGCCCAGTATGCGAGCATCCTTGCTGAGCGCCATCGAGATTCTGGACGATCAACCGCTGGTGACTGATTTGGCCGGGGTTGTGGAAGAACAGCTTCGCGTGTTCGCGCCTCGCGGAAAGGCATCCTTGGCCCGCGAAATGCTTGAAGGTTGGTGGTGGGGTCGGGTGTGCGATGCCTTGGTGCAAACTCCGTTAGGCCTGATTTCGGTTCTCGAAATTGAGGTCAAGCTGGACGACATCCGGGAGCTATTGAAACGCGAAGCCTTAATCGCTGAATTTGCTGAAGCGGAGCCATCCGAAGCGGATATCGCCAGCTACGAAGGCCGACCTTTCGTCCGACAGTTGGAGATTGTCGGCGTGAGCCCGCAACGAATGGAATGGGCAAAACGCGACTACTATCGAGCATTTACGCAGCGGTCCCGTTGGGTGCGCGATCACCTCCTGTTCGACGGCGAGATAGCCCGGTTTGAGAAGAGGCTCGTCGAGGAATGGCAGCCACGGTTTCAGCAGATGGCGGACGCGAACACCGACGGGACGCCGGCTACTCTTCAGCGGGAGGGTCATGCGATCTACGCGTGGGTGGAAACCGAGGCGCGATTCCCCTTCCGGACTGACACCCATCGTTTTCTGACCGTGGGCTCCTATCACATCCTGGCGAACGAACTCCGAGTCGGCTGGCATCGCGAGTATGCAAACCTCTGCGCGATGGAGCCGGCATGATGAATGCGCGCTGGGATCTCGACTGGCATCACCGTCCTTCAGAAGAAGCGAGGCTACTCAATCCGGCATTCTGTGGTGAGCTGGTTGTGCGGGCCGTCCGGGACTATCAGCGAAACCGTTCAGCGCCATTCCCGCTGCCGGTAGCATTCACGATTCTGCCACTCGTCTTATCGCCCGCGATGCGCGGCATTTTACCCGGTCGGGCAAATACATCGTTTGCGACATGGTCTGCGGAGCACGAGGCTGAGCTGGCCGACTTTGCGACGAGTGTTATCCGCCTGCGCCCTGTGACACGGGAAGCCTTGCTTTTCATGGTTCAGTCGAACGCTCTAGCGATCGGCCCCACGGGGTTATCGATTGGTTCCAAGCCCCTGCGTCTGAGCGGCGAGCTTGCTGCGCAGACGGATGAAACCAGCGAGATCCGCCGGGCCGCGGCGCTGCTAGGCCGTTGGTTCGCCAACCAAGGGACGCCGGTGCACATTCTGCAAACCATGGGAGTGGCACCTTGAGCCTGCAAATCCGCGCCATCGCCATCTATTCGAACAGGACGGGTGAGCGGCGAGAGATCCGCTTCGATCTTGGCAAACTGAATATTGTGACAGGGGCGTCCAAGACCGGAAAATCGGCGCTCCTAGACATCGTCGACTACTGCTGGGGCCGGGAAGAATGCACCGTGCCCGGGGGTATGGTGCGGCGGTCCGTGTCGTGGTTTGCCGTATTGTTCGATCGGAACGGCGAGGGGGTGGTCATCGCCCGCCGCAACCCGGGACCGGCAGCAAAGACTAGCGACGAGATCTTTTTCGAGAGGGGAGCCGCCGACCTGCCCTTGTCGGATGAGGGCTTCGTCAAGAACGTGACCGCCGATGGCCTTCGAAGTCAGCTCTCCATCCTGCTGGGCATATCTGAAAACACCTATGTCCCTGAGCCTGGGTCGACTCGAGCATCGCTCGACGCGTCATCAAGCCAAGCAATCTTCTTTTCGCTCCAGGCACAAGACGAGATCGCCAATCGACGGCTGCTCTTCCATAGGCAAGGCGAACCTTACATTCCCAACGCAATCAAGGACACGCTGCCCTATTTCGTTGGCGCTATGGGCGAAGACCACTTCCTGCAACGGAAGCGGTACAATGAGGCGCGGTCACGCCTCCGACACCTCGAACGGCAGCTAGCTGATGCGAAGGAACTCGCCAATGAAGCGGCAGGCACGGCGCAGTCACTTCTGAGAGAATGCATTCGTGTGGGCTTGCTGTCGCCCAGCGCGCCCGTCACGGGCATAGAAGATGTGCGCGCCTTGCTCAGCGTCGCTGCGGCGCCTCGGCCGATCGCCTACGCGCGGAATGACGACCCATCCGCAGATCTTACTGATCTTGAGGAACGTCGCCGACGTCTTCGTGGTGATTTGCAAGAGATCCGTGAGGAGATCTCCGACCTTCAGCGCCTCGAACGGGAAGCCACCGATTTCAAGATTGAGGCGACCGAGCAACACGCGAGGCTCGCCTCGATCGGGTTGCTTTCCGACCACACTGGTTCTCATGACGTTTGTCCTCTTTGCGACAGCCATCTGGATGTGGCAGTTCCCTCCGTTTCCGAGCTCCGTCATTCGCTCAGCGGTCTGGAGGGCCAGCTTCAGTCGGTTCGATCGGACAGCCCGCGCCTCCAAGCGCGACAGGCCGAGCTGGAGGGTCGGAGAAACGAGCTCGATGGGACCTTGAGACAGGTCCAAGCCGATATTGTTGAGCGTATAGCTCAGAACGAGCGACTCAGAATTGAGCAGGACCAATTTACTGAAGCTGCGCGGGTCGCAGGGCGGGTCGGCTACTATTTGGAAAACGCTAGGACCGTCAACTCCGACGAAGGTGTGCGACTTGCTATCGCCCGGGCACGCGCAGAGGTCGCCGAGCTGGAAGCACTACTGGACAGCGAAGCTCTCGAAGAGAGACTGGCTACTGCGCTTAGCCTGGTCAGTCGTGACCTGACCGGGTTCGCTAGACAACTCGATCTGGAACACGGCGACAGCCCCCTGCGTCTCGACCGCAAAAATCTAACCGTCGTAGCCGATACGGTTGATGGGCCCCTTTCTCTTCCCCAGTTCGGCAGCGGGGAGAACTGGGTGGGCTATCACGTTGCCGCCCACCTTGCGCTCCACAACCTGTTCAGGGCTCGAAACAGACCCGTACCTGCGTTCTTGATGCTCGATCAGCCATCCCAAGCCCACTACCCGCCCGAACGCGACGTCGGGGAAATCGATGGAGTGAGCGACGAGGACCAAGCTGCTGTCGCCCGTCTGTACAGACTGCTTTTCGACTATTGTGAACAGCTCCACCCGGCCATGCAGATCATAATCTGCGACCACGTCCAACTGCTTCAAGACTGGTTCCGAGATCGGACAGTCGAGCGTTGGAGGGACAACATCAAATTGGTGCCAATGACTTGGCTCCGTTAGGCCCGCCAGTCTTCTGAAACAATAGCTGCTTCCTCAAGACCCCACACGCCGTTTCGGCAAACCTGAAGCGGACATTCCTCGCGTCGATCCGCAATTCGCAGTTCCCGTTTGAGTTTGGGGGCAAGCGGAACGGGCGGCTCAAATGATCCAATAAGGCTATCCCCGCCTGTTATCGCTTTGGTCAGCCCTCGCTTCAGCCTCAGCTCGGCTACGTCGAAGGGCCCCTGAAGCGCCAAGCCGACCCAACGCTTCACCTCGACATATCCACCGGGGATCGAGTTGTAGATGCCGCCGGGCTCATACCACTCCGAGCCCTCCCGCCAACTGAATGCCGGAAGGAATCGACCGCGCCACAAGCGTCCCGTGCCGCTGTCGCAATACCACAGATGTCCGCCGGCTTCGTCGTGTGCCCAACGCTCCCAACTTCGAAGCGGGAAACGGTCAATCCAAATCTCGCCTGTCGACAACCGTTCAGCGGAATGGAAACGGCCGAAGTCGGTCAGACGAAGCCACAATGGCGCGATATCATCAGCCCTGTAGCAGGAGCTTCGCGCGATGATCGCTTCTAACGTCTGGTCCGCCTGCTGCACCTCGATCGCGACCCGATGCTGCGGCCGATCTCCGGGATGTGCGAGAACGTCGATCCGGCGGTCACCCAGCGCGCCAGGAAGCCAAACCTCCAATTCAACGGCGACCTGCCGGCTGCGAAGACTTTCCGCCAAGGCGAGTTGGGTACGGTAGTGGGCCTCGCTCATGCGGGCGCCGAGAACACAAGATGCATTGGGGTAATGCTGAAAGTGTTTGGGTCGCACCAAGCCGGAATGCAGAACGACCGGCGCTTTGCAATGCCGACAGAGATAATCAGGTCCGCGTTCGGCGGTCTGGGCTTCGATGTAATCCGCTTCGGCTGTTCGCGCGGTGAGCATTGGACACCCAGATACGACCCGGAATGGCTATGGCGAAACTAGGACAGGGAGCTGATCGGTCCATGTGCCAAACGGGTCAGAACTGCACATCGTCCACAGCCCTAGCAGCAGGCCGGATATTTCTCGCACCTGATGCTAATCCATATAGTCGAACCACTGCGGCTGGCCGTCCCAGAGCGAGAACAGCTTGCGGTCGCCCCAGAAGTATTGGCGCTCACCCGTCTTGTCCTTAGAGGCCAGTATGTATGGCCGCTCCCAACTACCTGCTGGGCGGCTGAGGTCTGGCAATTCAGTTCCCTGCTGGGAGTCGCCAGAGACGCGCTCCGATCCGATTGGTCGGAGGATAACCTCGTAGGGATAGTCCGCCTCGATGACGGCAAAGTGGTTTCTGGTGATGTTGTAGCCGCCCGAGGCCACAACAATCTTGCCGGTAAGTTCAGTCGTCGGACGGTCGCGCAAGATCGGCGGTTGCGGCGTCTCACCGGTCGCGAAGTAGTCGCTGAGCTGCTTCGAAATTGATCCGCACCATTCGGCGACGCCACCTGCGTCGACCAGTGTGAGCGTGGGCATGTCGAGTCGGGATCGCGTGTTATGAGCGAACTGCCGGGCCTTGGGTTGGTAGCGTGAAGCGGTCACGAACATTGCCTGCGGAGCGCGCTCCATCTGCGCGACACCAGTCAGCGCGGCAACCGCTTCAAGCTTGATCGGCGAAGCATACTTCTTCGCCTGTACCAGCGTGACGATCTCGGGAATTGTTTCACTCTGATAGAGCCTCAGATCGACACCGCCATCATCACTGCCGGGGCCAAGTTCCGTCCGGAATCCCTGGTTGCGAAACACTGAGTCCAAGAACTCCTCGAACTGCCGCCAATGCAGGTTTTGCATAGCCTCCGGGTTGCCCGCGAAATGCTCGAAGACCTCGGAGTGGAGGTCAAACAGCCGGCGCTCCGCCAGTTTCTGTACCCACTCCCAGCGCTGAAGGCGGAGAAAGTCCCTCTTCCGCTCATCGCTGATGGGTGCGAGATTCATCGTCACGCCGTCTTCCAACTCGTACTCGAATCCAGCCGCCTCCAGCATGGCCCTGAATTCTTCTTCGAGCCGGTCGTATTGGTAGTGAGTGCTGTTGAAGACCGAGTGCAGGTCGCCCTCAAACCACATGTAAAGAACCTCGCCCTCACGGGGCGTCTCGTCGCGGTGCTCGTAGGCAGGCCTGAAGCCAGCATGATCCCAGAGTTGATGCGACTTCGCCCAAGCGATGATCTTCGCCTGTATGTCCTCCAACTCGCCCGTCAGCTCCCGGTCCCGCAGAAGTGCGTCTTTGCCGGTCTTCATGAACCCTCATTGATGATGTGCTGAAACTTCATTTCCGCCGTCAATCGAGCGCTTCGGCCAAGCGTTCTTGGAGCTCCGTCACAAACACGGATGGACCCAGATGGAAGACGCGACCCCGGCTCTCGTAAGAGCCAGAATAGACAAGATGCACTTCGTCTTTCGCCCGGGTGAGGCCGACGTAAAACAGTCGACGTTGTTCCGCCCGATTGCGGGGGGTCTCATTGGCCCATGGGAAGAGACCTTGGTCTAATCCCATCATGATGACCGCATCGTACTCGCAGCCTTTGGCTGAGTGCAGCGTGAGAAGATTCAAATGGTGGGGATCGCCGTCCCGCCCGCCCAACTGCGCGATGGAGGTACCCTCCAGAGGACCGCCGGGCTCCAAAGCTCTTGCCATGCGAACGACTTCAGCGGCCTGATCAGCAAACGATGGCTCGCGCTGCAGGAGTTCATTTAGGAGTTCGGCTTGCACCGCTTCAACGAGCTCGAACGCCGACCCCTCTCGATCTTTCCATGCTGAAAGGAAGGTCGCTACGCGCAAAAGATCCTCTCGTTCACGTCCACGATCGCTTGAGAAGTTTGTGTAGCGCCGCGTCAGGCCGCCGATCGTAGGCTCCGCGACCCTCCACCCACCTGAAATCCAAGCAGCAACATCCTCAATCCAGCCCGTCAAAGGACGGCGCGAATACGGTGCGGCTGTATCAGTTCGGATGTAACTGACGCCTGCCGCATCAAGCGCTGTGGCTATTGGATCGCCGACCGAGGCTTGTCGATAGAGGACGGCGATGTCGCCCGGCTGACGTCCTTCCTTAGCCGCCAGAATCCGCGGGATCAGCTCCTCTACGATGAATGTGGCCTGTGCTTCTCCGCCGTGAGCGCATCGATGAAATTCGATAATTGCGGACCGAGATTCGTCATGAGCGCGATAAGGGCGATTCTCTCCAAGCGAAAGCTGCGCGGCGTTGATGATATCCTGTGCTGACCGGTAGTTCAGCGATAGGACAACATCCTCGACATCATCGAGATCGCTGAGAGCGGTGAGGAGCGCCCCATCTGCCCCGGTGAAGCCGTAGATCGACTGATCGACATCTCCGACCGCGAAGAGGCGGACACCGCCATCAAACACAAGGCGGTGGACCAGACGATCCAGAGGGAGTCCGAGATCCTGATACTCATCGACCGCGAGAAAGGGAAACTTTGCGGCGAGCGCTTTCAGGCACCAATCGTTTTCTTGCAGGATGCGCAGCCCCAGCAGCACCTGATCGTCAAAGTCGATCACACCCATCCCACGGAGTGCAGCGATGTAATGGCCCGCCAGGCGCGCCAAGTCGGCATCTTCCCGGGCCATGGCGGCCGGATCATCTAGGTTTACCCGCCGGAGCTTTCCAATGTCGTCACGCTTGTAGGGCAGCCGGCCGGCCCAGCGCATTTGTAGGGCGGCGCGGTCGAAGGCCGCTTGCTGCTGAGCTGTCGTCGCTGTTGTAAGTGGGTCAGGAATATCGAGCCCTGCGAGACGTGAGTAGGGCATCAGGATATTACGCAGACAGAAGCCGTGGATCGTGCCTACGAACAGGTTCGCGCTGTCCCGTACGCCCAGTTTCTCAAGGCGTCGGTCAAGCTCTCTCGCGCATTCCTGGCTATAGGTTATGCAGGCGACGCCTGCCGGGTAGCGAACATCTTCTGCGAGAACCCGCGCGAGCTTGAGTGTAAGGGTCTTGGTCTTGCCGCTGCCGGGGCCTGCCAGAACGGCGCAGTGACCCGTAGAGCAATAAGCAGCCCATTGGCCTTCGTTGCCACGAAGCTCGTCAGCGGCGGTAACGTACTGGCTGCTGACCCTACGTGACAGCATCACGTATACGCTCAAGAGCGGTGCGAATGTACGCTGGGCAGTTGGCCGCCGTTACGTCAGTCGCGAGGCCTTGTGCGAGACGACCCTTGCCCACCCTATCTATGACTTTGAGCAGTTTCTCTTCATCGAGTGTCTCAGGATTGTCGATCCAGCCTTGGATGACGTCTTGACCACCTTGCGACAAATTGAGCTCTTCAGTCAGAACCCGACGGATTCCGTCACCAAGGCCGCTCCTGAATAGGTCGATCTCAAGGGTTTCGGTGTTCACGAAGTAGCCAGCCCGGTGGCCAGCTTCAAACAACGCAGCTTGAGCGAGCCCATCGTAGTCAGGTCCGGGGATGGCGTGGGCGAGCAGGCTTTTCACGCGATTCTGCGCCCTCGGCGGCTTGTCTCCGTCCTGAGTGTCCATATCAGTCAGGATGACGTGCGGGATGCCCAACGCGTTTCCACCCAGTAGCTTCACATAGGGGAGGAAGTTTGTGCCCGCGACCGATGCGACGGTGATCCCAAGCGCGTCCAAGTCGATCCCCAACGCTTCAGCACATGCCGGGATAAGGAACTTTTCCGCGTCACCCTCGACCAGCACCACACCCCGCGCGAAGAACAGTTCTCCTCTCGTCACATCGATGTAGCGCTGCAGGTCTCTGACATCGCGATCGCTCAGAGGGGCTACCGCCGTGGAGGAAGCGGTGCAGGTCCCATCCGTATCCCGCCGCATGAGGACTATGGATTTCACAGGAGCGACGCTGGCGATGTGGGGCGAATGCGTGGTCAGGATCGGTGTGATCGTGTTGGCGACACCGCCATGCGCGGCTGCGGCCTGACCCAGCAGATAGCGATATATGAGCCGCTGGACGTGTGGATGCAGGTGCGCCTCAGGCTCCTCAACGCCCAAGAAGGTGTGGTCACGGTTTCCCTCGCCGACCAAAACATCGAGTTCCAGGCTTTTCAGCGCGAAGAAGATGAGATTGGCCGTACCCGAACTAGCGTGACTGACATCGCGGTTGCCCCCGTCAATGAGCAACTCCAGTTCGCGCAAAAGGGACTCTCGTTTAAACGATGCGAGGCCCAACGCGAGCGCCGTCCCGTGTTGAGGACCGGCCATTTCTGCGAGGCGAGCGGTTATCTGATCAGCCACGGCATTCACTGACGCCTGCGCCGTGAAATCGGCCTGGGCCTCTGTCATGCGGGCCAGCACGTCAGTTGTTCTGGCGACGTCCAAATGACCCTCCAGCCGTTCGATCAGGGGCCTGAGTGGTGATTTGCGCCAAGAGCCGAGATCGCGCGCGGCGTCTCGCAGTGCCCCGTACACATCGAGAGGCAGAGACAGCCGCAGTCGGCTGGATACAAGCTGCTCGCCGGCCCCGCCGAAAAGCACCACCTCATAATCCGCGACAGTCGCAGGAGGCCCTTCGAGGTTAGCTCTAGGCTGGAAGCGATAACCCAACCGCGCCACCATGGGCGGTCCTGGATCGATGAGAAAATCACCAAGGTGAGCTAGGAGAATTGGACTCGCTTCAAAATCGGTGATGTCCACTAGAACCTCAACGACAGCACCGATCTTCGGGTCCAGACCGTCCCAGAAGTCATTCAGATCTAGTCGTCGGTCACGATCCGAGAACGACGGGTCGAGCACAAGCCGCAGCGCATGCAGCAGGTTGCTTTTCCCCGACTTGTTCTCGCCGACAACCACGACCCCGTCGCCCGTGCTTATATCGATGTTGGCGAGGTTCCTGAAGTTTTGAACCTGTATCCGACTAATCCGCATGCGGCCCTCTGCGCTAAACTAGCGGGCGTTATTAGCTCACATCAACTGCAAAGCTGAATGGTCTTCAGACGAGGGTGCGGCAAGTCGCGGCGCCGCTCTGAGGCGTGGCGCGGGCCCGCTCTTGGCGCAGCGCAGAAGGTCGCGCCAACCACACCGTCGAGCACACGCTGGCAATGGTCGCAATGAGCAGGAGCAGGTATCGGCGCCGACGGTCTGAGAAGCGCCAGGAGCGGACATTGATCCGCAACTGAGAATCGGACGTTCGACCGGATCCGGCCTAAGTCTGCTTCCGACCATTGCAGACGTAAGCTGATGCGGCGGTCCCGTGCTTGAAGCCGCCTTGAGGAAAAGGTGCGGCATTTGGTGACTACGCCGAAGCCGATCCATCCGAACGACGCCGGTTAACCCGCACCGGGATAGGTGCCCCCTCTGGCGCAGCGTAAGGCCCAAGGCCTGCCTCATAGGCGGCCAGCGCGAGCGCCAACCAGGCCGGTATCCGGCGACGGCCCATTTCCATTTCCACAATCCCCTGCCGAGAAATCTGGAGGATGCGGGCTAGTTCGGCCTGCGGCAGGCCGTGGTGGGCGCGGAAGCGCCGGAGGTCGCTAGGTGTCATGCCTAGAACACGGGCGGATGCTGAGTGTCTTGGGTCCGCTCTGGACGGAGCAGGGTCGCCACTCGTTCGTCATCGTCAAAGACGTGTGCGGCGTATCCGCTCGCGTGCTGGTCCAGAAGGGCTTCGGCCTCTCGCCTCGCATCCTCCAGTTCCTCAGCGGTCAGCGGCTCCATGTGCGGCACTGACAAGATTGTGGATACAATAAAACAGAAGTAAGTCACGGCACAGCTCCGTAGCCATACAGGCGGGAGTGTGCGGCGCGCGTCACCGATCTCTCTCAGCCGCTGGAGCCCTTTGGCGTCGAACCAGCGATCGCCCACCGTAGATCAAAGACGATTGACGCGCGAATCACGGCTTGGCCAACCAAACACTGTGTGGACGCCTGTCTTGACGATCCGCTTCTGCCGCGAGCCTGCGCCAGTCGGTCGCCATGCTTTCAAAGCCGCCCCGCAACCCGCCCGGCGGACACTGAGCCGCCCGGTCTTCCAGTTCACTCGCTTTGGCGAGACATTCGTCTGATGACCTCATCGCAGTGTTCCTGGCGCGCTGACGTAAGTCGAGTACCGCACATAGGTTGCGATAGCTCTCTCAGAGCCCTGATTTTAGTTTCGTGTGTCAGGCGCATACGCCTCACGCGCTTTTGGGGAAGCGTCCCTGATCCGGGACGCCGCTGTTCATCTGGCTGGCCATCGTGGCAGCCCATCCGCAGATGCCTGTCGGCTCTCGACCTACAGAGGACAGCTCGCGCCAGAACTCGTGGACTCATCGCGGGCGACCGCCCGTCAATGTCGGTGACCTCACTTAGGAACGGGCCACATTGGGCGCCGTTCACGAACCGGAGGTATAGAGATGCAAACGCTCACAGTTCGATTGTATGCCGACGGTTTGAAGCCCATGCGAACCGAAGGACTCGCCGTCTTCGATGCCGCCGAAGCCCGCGAATGGGCCAATGACAAGGTCCGTCACAGCCAAATTTTCACGCGGGCGCAGATATACTCAGGCGAGACGTTGCTTAGTGAGATCGGTTATCGGATCAACCGGCTCGCGGATTAGGCGATGCGTCCCGCCGACTACGAGCACCTCTGCTCAGCCCAGCACGCGCGCCTTGGAAACCGCCCGCGTTTTATACCGTGACCGACGATTCGGCCTTCAGTTCGCTAAGTCAGGAGGTCGACTGACAGAACTCGGTCCGGGTTCATGATCCGCGAATGGCTGGTGTGTTGGATCGTCTGGTAAGCGGCTCCCCCTTGTTCGAAGTCGAGCGCGCGGAAGAAGGTTACGTCCTTGTGGCCGATCCTCTTCACCACGAGGAGTTCACGCAAATGGTTCGCGACCTCCTGAACCATGACACGGACGAGTTCGTTGTCCTGCCAGTGACTGACGGCAACAGGGGCTATGACCGCGCAGTAATCCTGCCCATCCAGCCCCTAAACTCGCCATTCTGAAAGAATGTGTCGAGTTTTGACATAGTAATCTTATTTGGACGGTAGCCCGATTTCATGGTGCGATCGGTTGTCGCAGCGCGCATGCCTAAGTCGGCAGCGCACTTGCTAAGTCGTTCGTGACCAATAATGTTTCGGAATCGCCTCCTTTCTCGTTTTGCGGAAGATGATATCTCCGCACTGGCGCCCCACATGCGAGAGGTCGCGTTGGGGAAGGACGAAACAATTATCCAGGCGGGGTCGCCCGTCGTCACGCTCTATTTCCCGAGCTCCGCCGTCATATCGGAGGTCGTGGTCTTGTCCGACGGGCGGATGCTTGAAACGGACACCATCGGTTTCGAGGGCGTGGTCGGGCTGATGGCGATGCTCACCAGCACGCCCCAGTTAACTCGCTCCTTCGCCCAGATCGGGGGCAGCGCAATCGCTATGGATGCGAGAGCCCTGAACGAGCGCGTTTTCGCCAGCCCTCAACTTTTCACTCTCATGATGAGAGGCCTGTTGCTGGTGCACCTCCAATCCCAACAGAGCGCCGCCTGCCTCGCTCACCACACGTTGTCGCGCCGCATGGCCCGCTGGCTCCTCGCAACGGCCGACAGGACGGGGACAAACAGCTTCCCGCTCACCCAGGAATATTTGGGATTCATGCTTGGGACCCAGCGGACCACGGTCAGTGTCGCCGCCGCTGACCTCAAGCAGCGACGGGTGATCCGCTACACGCGCGGTAACATCAAGATCCTTGATCGATCCGCCTTGGAAGAGCAGGCGTGCGAGTGCTACCGGACGATCCACGAAATCGAGGAAGAGATCGCCGGAGCGCCCCCACGCGCCTTTCGGGGCTAGCTTGGAAGAAGAGCGGCGACCATTGGGGAGTATCTTGGTGCTGTCAGCGCCCACAGCCTTGGCCTCGTCGCACCCTGCAAATCCTCGCCCTTGCCCGAAACCGTCCTGCGGCAGGGAAATGACAGCGAGGCGTCGGGGCTCCTATCGGCCAGCTCCCGAACCGTTCCTGTATCTGACCTGACAGTAGGTCGGATGGACCTTTAGCGCAGGTCGCGACCCGGCTTCGGACCACCCACCGCGGGCGCCTCCTGCGCGTAGAAGTGCAGGATGAAAAGGATCAAGCCGCTCTCGTCCCGCACGGTGCAGTTCCACTCCCCGACGCTCCAGAAGCGGTCGGGGTAGCTTTTGAGGATTTCGCCGGAGAGATTCACTGCTGCGATCCGGGCTGCGTTGAGCCCTTCAAGCTCTTCGCCTTCCTCGTCCTTGACGTCCGCGAGGCCGCCGCCTGCTGAGATGTCGAAGTAGAAGCGAGGCATGGTCGACTCCGTCACTCGGAGCTCACCGCTTCAAGCTAACAGTGCGACAGCATTTACAGGTGGAAATAGCAAGACTCACACCAGACATAGCGGAAAACCCGCGACGCAAGTTTATGCGGCAAAGGGCTTCCATCCATAGGCGACAGTCGGCTTTCCACCCTGGCGGACGAGCGCCACGTCAGTTGAACAGACCCGGCGACGCGTCAGAGATCGATCTGTTCGGAGAGCTCAAAGGCGTCGTCCACCTCGATCCCGAGGTAACGAACGGTGTTTTCAAACTTCCAATGGCCGAGTAGCAACTGGCAGGTGCGCAGATTGCGCCATGGGTCTGGGCAAGTCATTGCCCCCGCTTCCATCTCGCGATTTCGCGGCGCCCAGCCCGGTATCTAGCGATAGTTGGCGATGTTGACTGTCAGTTCGCGTTGCACGTCGCTGGCGAGACTTCCAACGGCCCCGACCGCTTCGCGCAGTCGATCCGGCGTAACGCCAAACTTCTCGCTCCAGTCCCGGACTTCGTAGTCTTCCGAGAGATTGATCCGCGCACGGTCCTGGCCGCTGGTTTGGGATTTGTCGTCAGTCATCGTTCTGAGCCTTCTTCTCGCCGCCGCTGCGCGCCCGATCCGCGGCATCGATCATGCGGATGCCTGAGATGTCGGCTTCGTCGGGAGTCATCTTCATCGGATCGTTGGGCGGGTCCTGCACAACTACGACCCCATCCCCGACGTGGGGTTCAGCGAGCCAAGACGCGCGCCATCTGGTTTTAACTGCTCATCGGACATGGCCGAAAAACCCGCAACCTGCCGGTCCGTTCCGACAAAGGCGCGCAACCTCAGTCGATTGGGATGATGAAGACCTGCTCGTAGCCCATGCGCCCGTCGCTCACCGGCAAGGCGACGAAGTCGTCGCCTGATTGGCTCAGGGGCTCTCGGGCCAACTCATTAGACGCCTCGGGATCCGCATCGGGTTTTCGAACGATCGCGAAACCGAGCTCGTTCTTCTCAACGGCGTACACGCCACCGCCTTCCCGCAGTGACTGCAGAAACATTCCCATCCCAGCCTGCCGCCATTGAACGGTTTCTCAGAACGGCGGCGTATAGTTTGCGGTGGCCGAGGTTTCAGGTCCGTCGAAAGTTGACGGTGTCAGGTTCGGCGCACCCGGCAGTGAGTCAGCCCTGCCGCTTGCGACCCGAGGAACCCGTCGCGGCGGCCGTGAGGGATAATGTGTCCCGCATCGGACAGACAAACCTGTTCCGACATTTCAAGATCGTACGCTGGGGCGGTCAGGACTGATCATGAGCGACCCTTACGCCGCATTGGACGAGCCGCCTCGCGTAGTCGCCATTGAGGGCAAGGTGGTTGTGTCGGGGCCCTACGCGAACGTGGCCTACACACCTGACGCGGCAAGAGCCAAAGCTGAACTCCTGTTGCAGGCTGCTGACGAGGCCGCACGACAGCGGGAGCGCGCCCGTCGCTCAGGAGCACAAAACGACAATTGGTAGCCCCGCCCACCTGGGGCTCGTGGTTGGTCGTGGCCGGGTGCGCGTGTCGTCCCTGGGACGCAATGTCGAGAACGGACGTACAGCCCGGACTTTCTGGATTAGGGTGACGCCATCGCCAGACACAACGGCTGTCGGCGACTGAGAGATTTTAGCACAAGCTGCGCACTCCCGCCCAACGGGAGTTTGCGCATGTTCAGAAACCATACCTTGGCGGCCATGCACGCCGACGACATCGCTGCCCTCCTTCCTCATCTTTCCAGACACGACGTCGCGCGTGGAGCCGTTCTCACCCATCAAGGGGGGAGATCGACCAAATCTACTTCCCGACGACCGCCTATCTGTCGAACGCCGTCACCTTCCGCGATGGCCGATCCGCACAGACGTTCATCATGGGCGTGGAGGGCGTCTCCGGCCTTGCGGCGTTCCTCGCCGAGGCGCCGTCCGCTTGGGGAGTCGAGGTGCGGTCCTGCGGCGAAGTCTACCGCCTGCCCGCGACCGTACTGCGCCGGCAGGTTGAGGCCAGCCCCGTTCTCAGGCGACAGCTTCTGCGGCTGACTCACGACTACCAGGCCCAAGCCGCCTATAGCGTCGGCTGCGCAAGCCTGCATGGCATTGTGTCCCGGTTGGCGAACCTCATCCTCACCAGCGCCGACCGCCGGGGCGACGACCGGCTGGATCTGACCCAACAGGACGTCGCCGACTTCCTCGGCATGCAGCGCACCACGGTCAACAGCGCCGCGAATGAGCTGCGGGCCGTAAAGGCCATCAATTACAGTTGGGGCGTGATCCGCATAGTCGATCGAGACGCACTGACCCGACTTGCGTGCGAATGCTACCAGCTTCAGGAGGCTGCCCACCCCATTGCTGAAGTCGCCTGACCTGAATGGCGACGTTATCGGCGAACGCCACGTCGGCTACCCGTCCCCGTGCGGAGCGACGTTCAATCAGCCGCTGACGTACCGCTCGTACTCTTCGAGGTAGCGTGCGGTCAGCCGGTTCTGGTGCTCGCCCTTTTTCTTCAGCTCCAGGAACCAGCCCGACTCTTCTTCGAACATGTGGGTCAGCACCGCCCCCTCGATGTGTTCGAGCTTGTCCTTCCACGCTTGGGACGACGGTGCGATATTTTCGAGTTCCGCCATCTGCATTTTCGCTGTCGTCTGCTCGACATAGGCATGGCCAGCGTGGGCCTTCTCACCGGCTTGCGCCAAGGCCGGATAAAGCACCACCTCTTCCGCCAGGGAGTGGCCGTTGAGGACGACGGCGAGTTGCTTCATGGCGGCAGCCCGGTCCGCCGCGCTACTGGCCGATCTACACTGGGAGAAGGCCGTGCGGATCAGTTCGTGATGGTCGAGAACCATCGACAACCAATCCTGATTGCCGGCCGCTTCGCGCGCCTCCGCGGTGGCTTCGGCGCGCCGCTCCTCGTCGGGCATCGGAGTAAGGGCGCCAATGATTTTGTCGACAACGGACATGTGCGGTCTCCTGCTTCTTCTCTCATCAAGGCGAGCCGTGCCCCGTGGTTCCTGTGTCCGTGATTCGACAGAACTGACCGCTCACGCTCCTGTCGGATCCTGGCTAACGGTCTGAGACCGAACGGAGTGTCGCGTGTCTGCGGTCGACGGCGCCATAAAAGTAGTAAACCGTACATTTCAAGGCCCGGGTTTCAGAAGACAATATAGTCCTCGCCATCGCCAAGTTTCCGTCAGTGACGAGAACCCGACACAGGAACGTTTATTCGCCACCAAACCTTGTGTTCGCAAAGGTGGCTGAAAATGGAAGAGTTAAAGCAGATCCTCGTGACGGGGGGTGCGGGATATATTGGCTCGCATACCTGCAAGGCGTTGGCAGCGGCGGGTTACCTGCCAGTGGCGTTCGACGATCTAAGCAATGGACACGCCGAGGCCGTCCAGTGGGGGCCGCTCGTGCGCGGCGACGTGCGGAATGCGCAGGCCGTGTCCGACTGCATCCAGCGCCACAACATCGGAGCTGTCATCCATTTCGCGGGTCTGATCGAGGTGGGTCTGTCCAGCCAGGCGCCCGACGTGTTCTGGGACTACAACCTCAACGGCGTCGCTGCGGTGCTCGCGGCGATGCGCCAGACCGGCGTCGAACGGATCGTCTTCTCCTCCACCGCCGCCGTCTATGGGCAGCCGACGCAGACCGATGTGCTTGCGCCGCTCGCCGAGGCGCTGCCGCCTCAACCTATCAACCCGTACGGCGACAGCAAGCTGGCCGCCGAGCGCCTGATCGCGGCATGCGCGAAAGCTTACGGCCTGACCGGTGTGGCCCTGCGCTACTTCAACGCATCCGGGGCGGACCCCGAAGGCCTGACCGGCGAAGCACACGATCCCGAGAGCCATCTGATACCGCTGGCGATCGAGGCGGCTCTGGGCTTCGGCCCGCCGCTGACCGTGTTCGGCGCGGATTTCCCGACGCCCGACGGCTCGTGCGTGCGGGACTACATCCACGTCTCGGACCTGGCGCAGGCGCACGTCCTCGCCTTGGGAATGGAGAAGGGTGAGGGGCCATTCACGGCCATGAACCTCGGTGTCGGGACCGGCCGCTCGGTGCTGGAGGTGATCCGCGCCGTTGACCGCGCCACCGGGCGGACGACGCCGTACAGCATCGGAAATCGCCGCACCGGTGACCCGGCGAACCTTGTGGCCGCGCCCGATCTGGCCCGGGAACGCTTGGGCTGGCGCCCCGCCTACACCGACCTCGACGAGATCGTCCGCACGGCGGTGGCGTGGCGCCTCAACCCCCGCTTCGGACCGCATCAGGCGCCCAGTCGCCAGGTCGCATGACCGCGCCGCTGGAACTCTGGGGCGGCCACGAGTGCACCGTCAATCGCGTCGGCGACCGGTGGCGCGATCAGACCGTTCTCTCGGGTCACGAGGAGCGCATCACCGATCTCGACGCCTTCGCCGCGCTCGGACTGAAAGCCTTGCGCTATCCGGTGTTGTGGGAACGGGTCGAGACCGAACGAGGCCGCTTCGACTGGAGCTGGACCGACGCGCGGATGGATCGCATCCGCGACCTCGGACTGCGGCCCGTCGTCGGCCTCATCCATCATGGCTCGGGCCCCGGTTGGACGAACCTTCTCGACCCCATGTTCGCCCCGGGTCTCGCCGGGTTCGCCAGGCGGGCGGCGGAACGCTATCCGTGGGTCCGGGACTGGACCCCGGTCAACGAGCCGCTGACCACGGCCCGGTTCAGCGCCCTGTACGGTCACTGGCATCCGCACCGCCGCGACGAGGCCGATTTCTGGACTGCCCTGCTGAACCAGATCGACGCCACCCGCCTGGCCATGGCGGCGATCCGCGAGACCATCCCCGGCGCCCGGCTCATACAGACCGAGGACTTCGGCCACACATGGTCGACACCCGCCTGCGCCGGACAGGCCGCGTTCGAGAACGACCGACGCCTGATGACCTGGGACCTGCTCGCCGGCCGGGTGGTCGAAGGTCACCCGCTCAGGGCGCATCTCGACGGCTTCGGTCTGTCGGGCCGGCTCGATGTCGTGGCCGCAGACCCATCTCCGCCGGACTTGATCGGCCTCAACCATTACGTCACCAGTGATCGGTTCCTCGACGACCGCCTCGAGCGCTACCCGGCCCGCGTTCACGGCGGCAACGGGCGCATCGCTTATGCCGACGTGGAGGCCGTGCGGGTTCTGCATCGGCAACCCGCCAACTGGGCCCGATGCCTTGAGGTGTTGTGGGATCGGTATCGCATTCCGCTCGCCGTCACCGAATGCCATCTGGGCTGCTCGACCGACCAGCAGCGGCGCTGGCTCGTCGGGGCCTGGTCGGCCGCCCTGTCGGCGCGAAGCGCGAGGGTTCCGGTCGAGGCCGTGACCGTCTGGGCCCTGCTCGGAAGCTACGACTGGGACAGCCTGCTGACCCAGGACGCCGGTCGCTACGAAGCCGGAGCGTTCGACCTTTCCAGCGGCGCTCCTCGCCCCACGGCCCTGGCCCGGACCGTCCGGCGGCTGGCGCGCGACGGCGCCCTGGCCGGCCCCGACCTGGGGTTCGGCTGGTGGGAGGCCGACGCCCGCTTCGAATATCCACCCTGCCATCCGGGCGATCCCGCCGCCCCTCCTCCCATCATTCCCACGGACGTCCCGTCCGCCCTGTCCAGTCCCCAGTAAGAAGGCTGCCCCCGTGCCCCAAACCGTGAATCCCTCCGAGACCCGCGTCGTCGAGCTGATGAATGCGCGCCGCACTGATCCGATAGTCTGCCTGTCCCACCTGCGCTGGAACTTCGTCTTCCAGCGCCCGCAGCACCTGCTGTCGCGCTTCGCCGCCACGCGGACCGTGCTCGTGTTCGAGGAGCCGCTGCCGGTCGAGCCCGGCGCGGCCATGGGCGTCGACGTGCGCGTCTGCAGCGAGAGCGGCGTGATCGTCGCCACCCCGCGCCTGCCCGACGGCCTCGACGGCCCAAGCCGCAACGCGGTCCTGCGCCAGTTGCTCGACGAGGCGATCGCCGCTCAGAACATCGAACGCCCGGTGCTCTGGTATTACACGCCGATGATGGTCCCGATCGCCCGGCACATCGAGGCGGCGGCGGTCGTCTACGACTGCATGGACGAGCTGGCCAACTTCCGTTTCGCGCCGCCCGAACTCACCACCCTGGAGCGCGAGCTCTTCGCCACGGCGGATGTGGTCTTCACCGGTGGCCACAGCCTGTACGAAGCCAAGAAGGCCCTGCACGACAACATCCACCCATTCCCGTCCAGCGTGGACACCGCCCATTTCGCCAAGGCCCGTTGGCTGCCGGCAGACCGGACGAACGACCGTCCGCGCCTCGGCTTCTTCGGGGTCATCGACGAACGCATGGACCTCGACCTGATTTCAAAGGTGGCGCAGGCCCGGCCCGACTGGGATTTCGAAATGGTCGGTCCGGTGGTCAAGATCTCCGTGGAGGACCTGCCGCAACACCCGAACCTCACCTACCCCGGGCAGAAGTCCTACGACGACCTGCCGACCTGCCTCGCCCGCTGGGACGTGGCCCTGATGCCGTTCGCGATCAATGAATCGACGCGCTTCATCAGCCCGACCAAGACGCCCGAGTACCTGGCCGCCGGGCGGCCCGTCGTCTCGACGCCGGTCAGGGACGTCATCCGCCATTATGGCGAGCTCGACGCCGTGCGGATCGCCGCAACGCCTGACATGTTCGTCGCCGGCTGCGAACTGGCGCTGGCCCTGACCCGGGGCGAAGATCGGACGTGGCTGGAGCAGGTCGATAAGGCGCTGTCGACCCTCTCGTGGGACCAGACCTTGCTTCGCATGAGCGCCCTGGTCGACGCGGCGGCGGCAAAGGGCGGCGGCCTGGCCACCGCCGTCAAGGCGGCCCCGTCGTCATGGCCCTCCATCCGTCGCTCCCACTATGATGCTCTCATCGTCGGGGCCGGCTTCGCGGGATCGGTCCTGGCCGAACGACTGGCGAGCGAGGGCAAGCACGTCCTGCTGATCGATCGCCGGCCACACATCGGCGGCAACGCCTTCGACAAGCTCGATGCCGCGGGGGTGCTGATCCACCAGTACGGCCCGCACATCTTCCACACCAACTCGTCCGAGATCTTCGACTACCTCTCGCGCTTCACCGAATGGCGCCCGTACGAGCACCGGGTCCTCGCTGAGGTCGACGCTCAATTGGTGCCCATGCCGATCAATCGCACCACGCTCAACGCCCTGTACGGCGCCGACCTGAAGACCGACGAGGAGGCCGAAGTCTTCCTCGCGGGCCGCGCGGAGCCGGTGGAACGGATCCGCACCTCCGAAGACGTCGTGGTCAACGCCGTTGGCCGCGAGCTCTACGAGACCTTCTTCCGGGGCTACACCCGCAAGCAGTGGGGCCTTGACCCGTCGCAGCTGGACAAGTCGGTGACGGCGCGCGTGCCGACGCGGACCAATGACGACGATCGCTATTTCACCGACGCCTTCCAAGCCATGCCGAAGCACGGCTACACGCGGATGTTCGAGAACATGCTCGACAGCCCGCGCATTCACATCGAGACCGGGGTCGAGTACCGGGACGTCGTCAACGAGGTTCTCTACGACCGGCTGATCTTCACCGGTCCGGTCGACGAATTCTTCGACTACCGTTTCGGCAAGCTGCCGTACCGGTCGCTGCGGTTCCAGCACGAGACGCACGACCTCGAGACCTTCCAGCCGGTCGCGACGGTCAACTATCCCGACGAGGCGACGCCCTGGACGCGCATCACGGAATACAAGCATCTGACGGGCCAGGCGCACCGCCAGACCAGCGTCACCTACGAATACCCCACCGACGAGGGCGACCCCTACTATCCGATCCCGCGCGCGGAAAATCAGGCCCTGTACAAGCGCTATGAGGCCTTGGCCGCCGAACGGCCAGACGTGACCTTCGTTGGCCGGCTGGCGACCTACCGCTACTACAATATGGACCAGGTCGTCGGTCAGGCCCTCGCCGCCTGGCGGCGGCTCTCGGGCGCACCGCGGGGCGTCGCTCCGGGCGTGGCGGCTTCGACATCCGCGTCAGCGTGATGCGTGCGATACGTGTTTCTCTACTTCTTGCGGGGGGCGCTGGAGCCGATCACCGAACGGCGGACGCTCGCTTCCGATGCCGAAGCGCGGGAGCGGGCGGCGTCGGAACTGCTACAGATGCCGGCCCGCAACGGCGTCGACGTCTGGGACGGGGAGCGGCTGGTCTATCGCCGGCGACGCGGCGGCGTGAATCCTTCAACAGCAGAACAGTGTCTGCCGACCTGAAATCAGACCGGAGCTAAGCGATGTCCAACAACGAAGTCGACCAGGGGATCAAGGTCAACGCCAACGCCGGGGTCGGTCAGGAACGGGTCGGCGAACCAGGGGCAAGCGCCCTGCAGAAAGCGAACTTTCCCCCAGCGGCTGGCGGCCCCGGCACGGGCTCAGGCGCTGACGCGACGAGCAACAGCGAAGACCAGAGGGCCCGGTCAGGACCCGATGTCTACGCTCGGACCGATCGGAAAGCCGGTCGATCTCGGAAGACGTGAACCGCGGCTGACGTGTGCGGCCCGATGGCGTTCAGCGGCGGGAGCTCAAGGTCGTTTCCATGACGCTCCACCCTTCTCACCTCGACGCTCACGACGAACCGCCGGCCGTTCATGGAATCGACGGCGAGGTCTTGCTGACAGGACCGCATGTCGATGCAGTCTATACCGTCCGGGCGGCTCGAGCCCTTGCAGGGCGAATCCTCACCGTCGTCGATCGGCTGGAAAAGACCGCGGGTCAGTCGGACGGGGTTTGAACCGGAGGCTCGGCGGACCCGCCCGGAGGGCGCGGACGGCCGACGCCGCGCGCCAGGGCCCATGAAACGCCGATGATTGCGACGACCACGGCGGCGGTCGCCAGCCAGGTTGGATCGGCGACGGTCATTCGGCCGGTTTTCGCTTGAAGGTGTCGCCGACCTCGGCCGCGCTCGGCCCGTCCGGGCCGGCCTTGGTCTGGGACATCTTTCCGACCCGGCGAACCGCCTCCTTGGAGGTGGTCGCGTCCGGCTTGCCGCCCGGGATGGCGCCGTTCGCCTCGCGCCCTTTGGATTGTTCGGGTTCGGTCATTGGGACGATCCGCTCTGCTGCAGCCCCGGCCGGGGCGTGGCCGGGCGGGAGCCCTGCGAGGGCGGGACTGGTTCGACAGGCTGAACGACCGCCTCATGCGCCTCGTCCACCGCGGTCAGCGATCCGCGCGTCCAGCTCTTCCAGATGATCGTGCCCGCGACGACCATCGCCAGGATGATGGCGCCGACCACCAACGCATTGACCGCAGGTGACCGGCGGGGAAAGCCGTTCGAAGACATTGTTGTCGCTCCATTCAGATTGGAGACGCCCGGCGCGACCGCGTCGCGTCGGGCGTCCAGGGCTTACCGACTCAGGGGACCTGCGTCCGCCGGATGCGACCGGACCGTCTCCACGCGGCGCTTGCGCAGACCCAGCAGGCCGGCGAGGCCCAGCAGACCTATCCAGCCCAGGTCCATCCCCTCATCCTCTTCCACAACCGGCGCGACCGCGCTGTCGGGGTAGGCGGCGGCCGAGTCGGCGCCGGGGGTGGTGTTCTGCGCCAAGGCGGACCCGGCCGAGATGGCGAGGACGGCGGCGGCGGCCGCTCCGAGATGTTTCGCGTTCATGTTGTTCCCTTCCACGACCCGCGGACTGCGGACGGTCGATGAACAACCTTTGGCTCAACAGGTTCCGCCAGTCGCAGGCAAATAAGTTCGCCGCCAATGTCGAGTATTCAACACAGGAACGGAGTCATTCCAACTGCTTTTTAGGGCCCGAAGGGAGTTCAAAATGAAAGCGGTCAACCTCATGACCCTCGCGGTAGTCATCCTCGGCGGCCTCAACTGGGGGGCGGTGTCGTGGTTCGGCGAAGACATGGTTTCCGCCCTGCTGGGACGCTCCACCCTGGCGACGCGCACGGTGTATCTCGGCGTCGCATTGGCCGCCCTCTATCAGCTCGTGCCGTTGTGGCTGTCGTTCCGCCTCGGCGAGCTCGACGTTCAAGCCGACCGGGTGCCCGAATGACCGTCATAGCGGTCGCGCTCGTCGCCGTCATCGCGACCGTGATCGTTATTCTCGTCCTCCGGGTTCGCCCGGGCCCCGGACGTAGGGCGCGGTCGGACGACAGGGTGCCGCCGCCGCCGGGCATGTGAAGCGGCGGCGGGTTGCCTAGGATGCGTCTCGTACCGCAGCGGCGCCCGGTGTCACGGACGCCAGTTCCTCAGCCTGCGTTTTGGCGGGCGGACCGTCCACCACGGCCGAGCCGTCGTCTTGCTGTTCCTCGATTGCGAAGATTGACTCGCCCGGACGCATCAGTGGCGCAGCCGCGTCGCCCGCCTGAACGTCAGTCTCGGACATTACATTCACAGAGCGGCTGTTCGCGCCCTTCACCGTCGAACGGCCCTCGACACGCTCAGCCTTCACCACCGGGGAAAGCGCGTCCTCCTGGTCGGGCACCAGGTCGTGGTTCTGTGTCTGCAGGCTGTCGTTGTGATGAAGGGCCCATGACATGGGTGGTCAGTCCCACCGGTCTGGCCTGGCGTCATGACGGCGGCGTACCGGGCCTGGGCACATCAGGATCAGGGGATGTTCTGGCCGGAGTCATCGGCGGCTTTCTCGCGCAAGGCCACCCGCCGATGAACGCCGCCGCCTAGGGTGTTTTCGTCCACGCCGCTGGGGGCGCAGAGCTTTCAACGTCGATCGGACCTCTCGGCTTCCTGGCGCGCGAGCTCCTCGACGTCATTCCGCGGCTGACCGCTTCCGTATGCGGACCCGATCTGGTCTCGCCCAAACTCCGAAAAGCCGCAGCTCGCGTCTAGTCCGTGCCCGTCACCGCATGAGGAGCGCCGACGGGCTTGGATTCCGGCGAGCCCTTCTCGCGCAGGAAGATCGCGAGGACGATCAGGACGGCGGTTGAAAGGAATTCGCTCTGCCAATTCTGGAAGCTCTCGAACCAGAACTGCGCCTCGCCCATATGATCGAGCAGGCTGCCCGTCGCTTCGTCGCCGTGCAGCGCCGCTTCATCGGCGGCGAGCCGGGCGCTGTTGACGAAGTGAAGCGCGAACGAGAAGACGAACAGGACGAAAAGCGCTAGCCCGAGCGAGTGGGAATAGACGGTCCGCGCAAATCCCCCGAGGCGCACCGGCAGTGGAGCCCCCGCCTTGCGCGCGTCCAGCGCAGGATCACGGTCTTGCGGAGCCGCTCCGTCCGGGTCCCTGGATTCCGGAGAACCTCGCTGGAACAGATAGGCTGTCAACATCACGAAGGCCCACATTTGCAGGAATTCGCTCTCCCAATTTTCGAACAGCGACGACAGGAAGGCGCCGCTGATCAGGTAGCTGGCGAGGTCCGTCGCGGCCCGGCCATGGTCCGCGAGTTCCGCGTTCTCGGTCGCGAACCCCGTCGCGGCCTGTCCGACGACGCTCACGCCAAACAGCATCAGGAGCGTCAGTGTCAGGCCGTTGTCTCTGAGAAATGTCTTCATGGGCGGGCCATCTTGAATGGTGATCGCAGCGGGGCGTGCGTGGCGCTTGATCAGCGCACGGCTCATCCAAAGGGCTCACACCCAGGTCGAAGGCCTTTCGACGGGCGTTGGATGCCCCTCGTCGGCGACCTGCGACCGCTAGTCCCAGGCTCTTCGGACAAGCCAGGTCGCGGCTACCAGTCCGAAACCGGCCGCGGCGATGGTGAGCACCGCGCTCTCGCGTGACCGCGAAGCCTTGACCATCCCGGTTTCCACCAACGGGTTGGGAACACGGCGGCGGGTGACATCGTCGACCAGGCCTTCCACGGAGTCGATTCGGTCTGCCAGCATGAGCAGCAGCCAGTGGCCCCACTGGCTCTCGCTGAAAGCGAAGGCGCGGCGGCGGATGGATCCGCTTAAACCGCGCGGCGGTGTCGACGTCCCAAAGGCCGCAGGTCGGCGTTCGTGTTCGACGGATTGCAGAATCTCCACATCGGATTGCTGCAATGGAGGACGCTCCCAATTCATACCGGGACCATCGTCCCTTGATCGGTCGCGCATGGGCCAGGTCGGATCGTTCTCGACATCGGCGTCGATGCCCCAGCCGACGACCGTCGCAGGGTCGATCGGGGTCTGCATCTCTTCGGCGGCCGCCTTGGCGCGGGTGCTCTGTGTCATCTCATTCCCTCAGGTCGCGCTCGGAATCAGGACCGGCTTGATGCAGCCATCCAGTTTCGAAGAGAACAGGTGATAGGCCTCGGCCACATGCTCCAGCGGTACACGGTGGGTGATGATGCCCTTCGGGTCGATCCGCCCGGCCTGCACATGTTCGATGAGCCTGGGCAGCAACCGCTTCACCGACGCCTGGTTGGCGCGGATGGTGATGCCCTTGTTCACGACATTGCCGATCGGGACCATGTTGCCGGTGGGCCCGTAAACGCCGACGATCGAGACCACCCCGCCCTTCTTCACCGAGTTGATCGCCCAGTGAAGAGGCACGGCGGAACCGGCCTCAAGCTTCAACTTCTTGCCGAACAGGGTGTGCCAGCCGTTCCCCGATGCGTCCGCCCCGACCGCGTCGATGCAGACATCGGCCCCGAGGCCGCCCGTCGCCTTCTTCAGGAAGACCACCGGGTCGCCGATCTCGCGGAAATCATAGACCTCGGCCGGGCAATAGGTTCGCGCGAAGTCGAGGCGGTATTCGATGTGATCGATGACGATCACCCGGCCTGCGCCGAACAGCCAGGCGGAGCGCGCCGCCAGCAGACCGACCGGACCGGCCCCGAAGATGACGACCGTGTCGCCCAGCTGGATGCCGCCCATTTCGGCGGCCTGATAACCCGTCGGCACGACGTCGGTCAGAAGGACGGCATCGTCCGGATCCATCCAGTCGGGGATGATCGTCGGGCCGAAGTCGGCGTACGGCACGCGCGCATATTCGGCCTGGCCGCCGTCATACCCGCCGGCGGTGTGGGAGTAGCCGAAGATGCCGCCAACCGCCGTCGCGCCGGCGTTGGACTCGTGGCAGTTGCCGAACAGGCCCTGTTTGCAGAAGTGACACTGGCCGCAGGCGATATTGAACGGCACCAGGACCTTGTCGCCGACGGTCAGATTATCGACGGCCGAGCCGACTTCCTCGACGACGCCGCAGAACTCGTGGCCGAAGGTCATGCCCACGCGCGTGTCCGGAACCATGCCGTGATACAGGTGGAGATCTGACCCGCAGATGCAGGAGCGGGTGACGCGCACGATTGCGTCTCGCGGATGCTGGAGCACCGGCATCGGCTTTTCCTCGATGCGCACACGCCGGGGCCCGCGGTAGTCCATCGCCAACATGATTACGTCCTCGCTGATCCCGCAGGATTGTGAGCCCTCTGAGCGCCATGGAGGGACGGCGGTTCCTGTGTCGGGTTTCCGACCCGCGGCTCAGGGCACGGCTGCCTTCGGATGCTCCGCGTCCGAAGACGGCGACCCCTCGTCATGAGCCCATGGAACGGCGACCTGATGGGGATAGGGGAAGCGGAGACCTTCGGCTTCGAAGGTTTCCTTGACCTGCTTCATCAGATCGAACTTGGTGTCGACCCAGTCCGCCGGAGCGGTCCAGCAGCGCAGGGTCACATTGACCGCGCTGTCACCCAGTCCCGTCATCTTTGCCCATGGCGCCGGCTCAGCAAGAACACGCCTTTCCCGCCCCGCGATCCGCAGAAGCAGGGCGATGGCCTTGTCCAGGTCGTCGGCGTAGTCGATGCCGAACGCGACATCGATCCGTCGGTGGCCCGACTGACTAAGATTGACAATCAGATCGCCGAAGATCTTGCCGTTGGGCAGGTAGAGGGTCAGGCCGTCGAAATCGACCAGGCGGGTGTTAAACAAATCCAGGTCGACAACCTTACCCAGCCGTCCGCTCAGTTCGACCGTGTCACCGATGCGATAGGGGCGCAGCAGCAGGATCATCACCCCCGCCGCGACGTTTCCAAGCGTGCCCTGAAGCGCCAGTCCAACGGCCAGGGACGCAGCGCCGAGCACCGCCAACACCGATGTCGCCTGCACGCCCAGCTGTTGCAGGACCGCAATCAGGCCGATGACGATGATGACGTATTTGACCATGGCCGAGACGAAGTCCCCCAAGGTCTCGTCTGCGGGGTGATGTCTCGGCAGGCGCTGAATGGCCTGCTGGACCAAGCCGGCGACACGCTTCGCCGCCCAGAAGGTCACCGCCATGATCACTCCGGCGACAGCGAGCCTGACCCCGAACGCCCCGAGGACGCTCGTCCACTGACGGAGCATCTCCGGGTCGCCGTCGAGGCCGCCCCGCAGGATATCCATCATTGAAGCGGTCTGATCGGCGCGGGTTGTCTTCATGCTAGCGGGCTCAACGGCTCCGCATGAAAAAGGCTCAATCCACCGAGACCGCTTGGCGCCGGTGCCTCGTCGAAGGCCTAAGCTTCCAGGTCGCGAAAAGGTGTCTGATGACTGGCCGAGCCGTCACATTAGGTCGAAGCGGCCTGGGCGCCGCATGAGGCGGCCCTTGCCTAGCGGCGCCGCTTGCGTGGGACGCGGGCAGAGCGGCGCGGCCCTGTGCGATCGAGAGCGGACCCTGCCGAGATCCGCAATGAGTCAGAAGCGGGCTTGCCCTGCCGCGACCTCTGTCCCCGGCTACTTTCCAAGAAGCCGACCCGGAACAACGTGTCGCTTGGCTTTGGGCAGCCGCCCTGGTGAGGAAAAAGGCGCTATGAGCGAATACCGAACGTGGCTCCGGTGTCCGGCTGGCGACCGACCTCCATGCGGGTTTCACTTCGTCAGTCGCCCTGCGCTCAGACCCGAACCCTCGATATTTTCGGAATGAAGTCTCGCACATCAGCCGACGACTCGACCCAATGCTGCCAATGTGCAGGCGGCACGATGAATGGACGGGGCGACGCTTCATGGTCCTGGCCGATGTGAAGCAACTGGAAGAAATCCGCTTCAACGGTGTTTTTCAAACCTAGGAGGCCTGCAGCCATTTCCAAGGGAGCATCCCTCCCGCGTTGGAAAAGCGGCACCAGACAGCGGTTCGGCAACGATCGGCGCGTTAGCAGCGTCCACGGTTTCTCGGCGGCCCAATGGAGGGGCTGGGTCGTAGCTTGTCCATTGAGAACGCGGATGACTCCCCACTCACGTCCTGGTTCCAAGCGGCAAGTTTCGATGTCAGGCCAATCTCTGGCGTTGAGGCTGCGATTGAATCGAAGCTCCTGGCGGCCAACAAGGCAGAGGTCGGGGAGCTCAATGTAGTTGAACGGGGTCATCGCTGAGAAATCCTACATGCTGTCTTGGACAAGGGGGTCGTCAAGGTGCTCGCCAGACGGATTCTTCCGCTGGGGCTTCGGCCCGATCGTCACGACATGAGCCTCGGGAGCGCTGAGCCGGATGACTGGTATCGGCAAGTGCATGGAAGGCACCGGCGCAGCCATCGCTTCGCGCTTCCAGTCTTCGTCCGAGCGATCGATGTGATTCCACACCCAGCCCCGACGAGCGGGATCAAGGAGAACCGCACGAATGTCGCCAGCCTTGTTCAGATAACGGGTGACGTTAAGGGCGCGCAGCATGAGCGGGCCGGCCGGACTATAGTCTGGCGCCCAGTCGGACGCGTAGCCGTCGGCTTCTGCCATGGCGTCGACGATGGCTCGGCGGGTCAGAGGTATATCGGTATCGTCCAGCAGGCGCGACACCAAAGGAAGGTCGGCATAGGTCTGGGCATCGACCCGTTCATCTTCTGGAATAAAAACAACGCAGTACGAGAAGTGCAAAATCGACAGGTCCAGCATCTTTCCCGGATGCAAAGGATACTGGATGACACCTTTTTCGCCTGAGAGGTCCAGAAGGGCTGCCATGCGGCCTTCGACATCTATCCGGACCGGACCGCAGCCACGCTTGTCGGGGCGGTCAATCTCGATCGGGGTGATGGTAACGCGATCAATGAGATTGCGAATGAGGTCCCGAGAATGGGCAGCCTCCCGGTCCTCGCCGTTCAAGGCAGTGCCCAGATTCTGCAGGGTCTCTTTCAGGCGGGCGATGACCGCTTCCGCGTCCATAGGAGGCGGCACAGGACGTGGTCCGGCTTTCGTCTGCCGTTCAAAGCGCTGGCGCTCGGTCTCAAGCCGAGCCATCTCCTGATCCAGCATATCCGCGGCCAAACCCTTGACCTGACCTTCCCGAAATCGATCCATGATGTTGGCGATCTGGCGCTCCAGATCCTTCATGCGCGCGATCCCGGCTTCGGCTTTTCCTGCCTGTTCAAAGTTCGCGCGCTCGATCTCGGCCCGGTACTCTCCCAGATAAGGCTCGATGAGGCTTGTTCGCAGCAGTCGTTCCGGAAGGCTGGAGAGCACGAGCTCCTCAAGGTCTTCGCGACCGACCCGCCGGCGGTTACTGCAGGTGCCTTGGCGCGCAGAGCCGATACAGCTCAACTTGTCGGACACTACGGCGTATTTTTTCCCACAGACGCCACAGAAGCAGCGCCCCGACAAAAGATAGGTAGGTCGGCGCTTGTCGCGGAAGACTGAAGGGCCGATGCGACGTGATTCCATCCGGGCCTGGACCGCCTCGAACAGTTCGTCATCGACGATGCGCATATGAGGCACTTCGACAACGGTGCGCGCCGACGCCGGAGTCACCTTGGCTTTTGAAGTGCCTTTGTGCCGGTTGTGTTTGGTTGCGGTCCGGCCCCACACATTCTTCCCGATGTAGAGCATGTTTCGCAGCAGGCCGGTGCCGGTGTCGCGATTGCCGGAGATCACACCGGGCAGCCAAACCTTGCCGTTTGGACCGGGCACTCCCTCAGCGTTAAGCGCCTTCGTGATCTCAAGGGGTGTCAGGCCGGAGACGTAATCAGTCATGATACGTTTGACGACGGCGGCCTGCGCTGGATCTGGTTCGCGCTGCCCGTTCTTGCCGTTCAACGCCAAGACCTGTCGGTAGCCGTAGGCCACCTTCCCGGAGATGCGACCATCCTTCACGGTGCCTTCCTGGCCCCGGCGCACCTTCTCGGCCTGACCTTTCAGCATGCGAGCGTTCTGGGCAGCCTTGAACGCCACCTCGATGTCGTCGACCACGCCGGAGCTGACGGTGCAGACTGTGATGTCCAGGGCTTCCATCTCCTCCAGCATCCCGTGGGTGCCGGAGGCGCTGCGACTAAGCCGGTCGAGGTCTTCGACGAGTATCAGGGCGAAATCGCCCTGATCGGCAGCCGCAAGCATCGCGAAGAGTCCGGCACGGCCCACCATCGTGGCTCCGCTACGCGCGGCATCATGATATGCGCCCACCTCCACCCAGCCGTGGCGTTCGGCGTAGGCGCGGCACAGGGTCTGCTGGTCCTCGATTGACTTGAAGGTCTGGTGATCAGTCGAGTAGCGCGCGTAGTGGACGAAGCGCGTTCCGGGAGGCGGCAAGGCGCTCAACGAACAGCCTCGCAATCCTGGACGACGCCAATAGTGACGAGACGGCCCCAACCCGCATCGGCCACGATGAATTCGAACTCGCCCTGGCCGAGCCGATCCACCAGTGAGTTAAGTCGGGCGCCACCCAGACTTCCCGAAGGTGCCAAGGCGCGATCATTGGCCACCTCCTGAATCATAGTGACGACCCGGGCCCCGCTGCGCTCAGCATGACCGGCGCAGCTCAAAAGGTTCGAACCATCGACTGTATAAAGCGCGGCGCGTGCTCCAGCGCTCATTGATCGACCGCCATAACAGCGCCGCGAGCCGACAGGCGCGCAAGAGACAGCATCAGGGGCAGAAGTTCCGATGCTTCTTCGTCGAGGTCTCGGCCTCGCCCCAATTCACTTTTGACCCGCCGCTGATGCGTCAGCAGATGACCGAAAGAAGCGTCGCCTTGGATGGGGCGCGGAATGAACGCCGGACCTTGCGCCTCGGTCGGAACCAGCTTGGCTTGTTGGAGACAAAACGCGCCCTGCGCGGTCGTCGGTATCTCCTCCTTGATCATCACACCTCCTTGATTTAGCACTTGTCAGCCGCACTAATGCGGCGCGCACGTATTGCCGTTGACGACGGCGTATTAACACTACGGTACCCGGATGTCAAATGACTTGGCGAGCTCCTTTACCTATCGAGAATCGCTGTTCACGCCGGCGCAGACCGCTGCCTGCACGGGACTGTCACCCGCCATGCAAAGGAACTGGCGGCAGGCGGAGCATATCGCCAAGCGTACGACGGAGATGGCTCTCTTCGGGCCGTTGGACCTTGCCACCATCCGGATCATGCTGGTTCTGCGGGACGTAGGACTTGGACCCGCCCTCAGCAAACCGCTCGCAGAGAAAGCAGCGCCCAGCGTCATCTGGCTCGCGCTATCGATGTTTCCGAATACCTGGGCCGTATCCGGCGACGCCAAACAGGATAAGGCGATCCGTGATCGCATGGATCGCGACAGCTATCGCGACCTTCAGGTGATGGCGGGGCTCACCGAAGCGCCCGCACTTTACGGCATAGCTCAGGGCAAGACGGTCAACCTCTTTACCGAACTCGACGGATCGGCCTTCGACGAGGATGACGAGGTTGAGGCCGTAATCAAGTTTGGCGCAGTGGCGAAACACATCGCGCGAGGCCTCACCCAGCCCCTGATCACAATCTTCCCCAATCCGGTCCGCTAACGGCCGCTCAGTCCTGTCGCCGACATATACAAACCATATACAAATTTGGACAGGTCGAATCGACCTATCCCATTGTATTTTATATTCTAATAACTAGTGCGGTTCTTCCCCTACATCACCCACCATCGTCACCCTCTTCCCTACGGAATTGCTGAAATGTCGGGCGGGGGATAACTGTCGCGATGGGTTGCGCGGCCGGGCTCCGGCGACCCGAGTGCAGCGTGCGACAATCCTTTCGGGAACAGATGCTGGTCAAGGGCTTTCCGGGACCCATGACTGCGAACGAAATGACGACCGAAGACATCGACCTTGATCGACAGTGGCGTGATCGGTTCGGCCAACCCCTGCCGATGCTCGGCTGCGCTGACATCGTGCGTCAAATCCTGCAGAACTCCCCTCCGGTAGAGATTGCTGCGGCTGCCTGACGCCGGGCCGGGATGCCGCCCCGCGGCTACCCCGGGCCGTGAGCGGCGCACCGGCCTCGTTCCTGCGCCCAGATTCGGGGATCATATTCGACCTTCAGACCGACCAGGGTAGCGCAGCGCCGGTCGTCGCCCTGGACCATTGCGACGCAGCGGGTTCGACCCCGCGCGTCTATCCAATCGCGAATGACCTGGATCGTAACCCCGAAGTAGCCGGCCAGCGCCGCCTCCTGGTCCGGATCAGCCGAGATCGTCTCGATGAGTCCGATCCAGACATTGCCCATTTCCCGCAGGAACTCGGTCGGAGTCTGAACACCCCGGTAGGCCGCTGGCGCCGTGCTGTTGCTCATGACTGCACCGAATCGAACAGGGCCGAAGGGCTGCACACCGCCAGAATATTCGAAGCCATTAACCACTCTCCCGCTGCGGTAGCGCACGCGGCGGCCGTGGGTTCCGGGGCGGATCATCGATCCCCGGCCCGCATCCGCCTTCCCTCTTCCGACCTTCCTGAATAGGCTCTCGACTCATCGGGGAGGGGCTTTCATGCGGCGGATCGGGCACGGTGCGATACTGGCGATACTGGTTCTGACGCTCGCAGGCTGCGCCACCGCGCAGGAGGCGGCGCCGCCCCTCCCCACCCCGTTCGAGGCCGTCGATCCCTTCATCGGCACGGCGGGCAAGGGGCACACCTTCCCCGGCGCCGTCGCCCCGTTCGGCATGGTCCAGCTCAGCCCCGACACCGACTACCGGCCGTTCCGCCAGTCCTATGACTGGGCCTCGGGCTACCGCTACGACGACCCGACCATCATGGGCTTCTCCCACACCCATTTTTCGGGCACCGGCCATTCCGATCTCGGCGACGTCCTCATCATCCCCCTGTCGGGCGAGCTGAAATGGGATCCCGGCGCCGCCGACCAGCCCGGCTCGGGCTATCGCTCGCGCTACAGCAAGGCGTCCGAAACCGCCGAGCCCGGCTATTACGCGGTCAGCCTGACCGACTCGGCCGTGCGCGCCGAACTGACCGCCGGGGTCCGCGTCGGCCTGCACCGCTACAGCTTCCCGCGCGGCGGCCCGGCGCGGGTGCTGCTCGACTTCCGCAACTCCATCTACGACTACCCGGGCAAGGTGTTGTGGTCGCGCATCCGCCTGCATCCCGACGGCACCGTCACCGGCTTTCGCGAGACGCGCGGCTGGGCCCCGGCGCGCCAGCTCTATTTCGCCATGCGCTTCTCGCGCCCCATGGTCGGCCATGAGCTGAAGGACCGCGACGAGGCCATTCCCTACAACGGCTTCCGCCAGCCGGGCCGCACCCCCGCCGACCGCGACCAGGTCCAGGGCCGCCAGCTCCAGGCCGCCTTCGACTTCGGCGAGATCGCCGGCCCCCTGCTGGTCAAGGTGGCCGTCTCCTCGGTCGACGAGGCCGGGGCCATCGCCAATCTGGAGTCCGAGGGCGGCGATTTCGACTTCGACGGCGTCCGCGCCGCCACCCGCGCGCAATGGGAAGAGGCGCTGAACGTGGTCCAGATCGAGGCCGCGCCCGAGATGCGCGCCACCCTCTACACCGCCCTCTATCACGCCCTGATCGCGCCCTCGGTGCACGGCGACGCCGACGGCCGCTGGCGCGGGCCGGACCAGCAGGTCCACCAGTCCGACTTCACCGTCCACTCGACCTTCAGCCTGTGGGACACCTTCCGCGCCGAGCATCCGCTGCTGACCCTGGTCGCCCCGCCTTCGCGCAACGCCGACATCGTCAATTCGCTGATCGCCGCGCAACAGGTGAGCCCCTACGGCATCCTGCCGGTCTGGTCGTTCCACGGCCAGGAGACCTGGACCATGATCGGCTATCACGCCGTCCCGGTCATCGCCGATGCGTACCTCAAGGGCGTCCCGGGCGTCGACGGCGCCGCGGCCCTGGCCGCCATGACCGCCAGCGCGACCTACCGGCCCTACGGCGGTCTCGGCGACTATATGGACCTCGGCTACGTTCCCATCGACCGCGAGCCCGAGGCCGCGTCCAAGACCGTCGAATACGCCTATGACGACTGGACCATCGCCCGCATGGCCGAACGGCTGGGCCGGGGGGACGTGGCCGCGCAGTTCGACCGTCGCTCCGGCAACTGGCGCAACACCTTCGACCGCGAGACCGGCTTCGTCCGCGCCCGTCTGGCCGACGGCTCGTACCGCACGCCCTTCGACCCCACCGCCATCAACTACGGAAGCGACTACACCGAGGGCAACGCCTGGCAGTATTCGTGGTTCGTGCCGCAGGACATGGCGGGCCTGATCGCGGCCATGGGCGGCGACGCGGCGGCGGTGGCCAAACTCGACGCCATGTTCGACTACGACAACACCGGCCTGGACTACTCCCACGCCGAGGACATCGCCGGCCTGATCGGCCAGTACATCCACGGCAACGAGCCCAGCCATCACTCGGCCTACGCCTATGTCCACGCCGGGGCCCCGTGGCGGACCCAGGCGCGGCTCAAGCAGATCGTCGAAAGCCAGTACCACGCCCGCCCCGACGGCCTCGCCGGCAATGACGACGTCGGCCAGATGTCGGCCTGGCTGATGTTCACTGCCATGGGCTTCTATCCGGTCACGCCGGGCTCGAACCAGTACGTCATCGGGCGCCCCTTCACCGACCGCACGGTGCTCAACCTGCCCGGCGGAAAGCGGTTCGCCATCGTCACGGAGGGGCTCGCCGACGACCACCCCTACATCCAGTCGGTCACCCTGAACGGCCAGCCGCTGGCCCGGACGTGGATCGGGCATGAGGAGATCATGGCCGGCGGCGAGCTGCGCTTCGTCATGGGGGCGGAGCCGAACATGACCTGGGGCGCGGGGGCTGAGGCGCGGCCGTATTCGATGACGGCCTTGCCGCACTAGGCGTCGCCTTCAGACCAGCGCCAGAACCGCCAGACCCATCGCCGCGAGCGTCGGATAGAAGGTCAGGCCGAACCCGAACGCCCGCGCCGCCGCGCCTCGACGCCAGGTGAGCCGGAACATGATCCGCCCGAGAGAGAACAGCCCCGCCAGAGCGATCAGCGGGCTCGCGGGCCGGTCCATGAACAGGGCGACCGCCGCCCAGACCGGCCAGGCCAGCGCCGCCTGCTCCAGCGTGTTCTGCAGCATGGCCTGCGCGGCCGTCAGCGCTGGCGCCGCCCCGCCTCCGATCGCCTCGGGCGACAGGAACCGCCGCCGCGCCACGTCGCCGATCGCAACCGCCAGCCAGAAGGCCGGAACCAGCCCCGCCATGGCCGCCATGGTCAGCCGCCCGGCCAGATCCGGAGGCGCGTCGCCCCGTCCCGCATGCATGGCCGGCGCCAGCCCGGCGCCGGTCGCGACCAGCGCCATCCCCATGCGGAGCGCCACCGCTCGCTGCTGCGCCCGGAACGCCTTGACCTCGTCCACGCTGCCCTCCCGGTTACGTCCTGACGAACCCCCTCAGCACATTCGCCTCCGTGCTCAGCACCAGCCGGCCCAGGTCCACCCGCCTCGGCTCGGCGAACATCAGGTAGTAGTATTTCATCTGCTCCGACCACCAGTACCCCGGGCAGTTGTCGCCCTGGGTCATCGGCCGGGTCGTGATGTCGGCCAGGGAGGTGTAGCCGTACGCCGCCTTCGACGTCTCCTTCATCGCCCGGTAGTGCGTCGCCGTCAGCGCCCGATACCGCTCGTCCCGGTCGCCCAGCCACAGGTTCAGGCAGGCGTCGGCGAACTCGGGGCGCAGGCCGGTGCGCTTGCTGCGCGCCGTCCCCGTCGTCACCTCGATGGACTCCGGAATGATGGTGTAGCGGTTCTGCATCCCGGTGTAGCTGGCCAGGAAGTCGTTCCCCTCGGCCCGCCGCCCCACCTGCCCCAGAAGCCCGGCCAGATAGCCGCCCAGCACCGTCTGCGACGTCCCCGTCACCTCGGCGGTCTCATAGTCCACCATCGGGAACCACAGCCGGCCCTCGTAGCGCCGGCCCTGATGGGCGATCATCGCCCCCGTGCACTCCTCGGCCCAGCGCTTCATCTCGGCGTCGCCGAACATCTCCCAGCTGTCCCAGAGGTATTCGTAGAAGCTGTCGGCATAGACGTCGATCGAGGCGTTCCGGCTGGTGAACTGCCCCGTCTCCGCATGGATATTGGCCGCCATCAGCCCCTTGTCCGACCGCATGTCGAGCGCGTGCTTCATCGCCCGCTTGGCCGCCGCATAGTATTTCGGCTCCCCCGTCAGCTGGCCCAGCAGGCCGAACTCGGTCGCATAGGTGCCGATCTCGGCCAGGTTGGTCCCGGGGTCCCGCACCGCCCCGGTCTTCAGGTTCACGTATCGGTACGGCAGGCCGTGCGGCGAGGCGTCGAACGCCTTCATCAGCCGGTCCGCCAGATCCTTGGCCTTCTCCAGCAGCGCCCGATCCCCGCTGGCCAGATGCGCCGACAGCAGGCCGCCGACCAGCCGGATGTTGGTCTCGAACACCTGGGCGAAACCGTCGATGTCGAAGTCCAGGTTCGCCTTGACCCAGTCGACCCCCGCCTGGAACTCCTCGTCCAGCTCCATGATCCACAGGGTGTCCAGCGCCTCGACCAGCGACAGGCCCAGGTCGTGGCCGTCGATGAAGAAGGACTGGCTGGTCCCCGAAACCGGATTGATCTCGTCCTTGCCCCAGGCCCGGGCGACATAATGGTCCCAGGCCCATTTGAACTCGGCCTTCACATCGGCCCCCAGCGCGGCCCAGTCCTCGGTCTGCGCCCGTGCGGGCAGGCCGGTCAGTCCGGCGGCGGCGGTTCCCCCCATCAGGGACAGGGCGTGGCGGCGGTTCAGGGATCGGATCATGCGCCACCCTATCGCGCCCTTTTCCTTTCGTCATTCCGGGCGAAGGCGAGCGCAGCGAGCCGCAGACCCGGAACCCAGCGGCGCCGCGACGGCGGCGAAACACTGCTGTCCGGGAATCGAGAGCCGGCGTCGGCGCTCCCGACAGGTTCGCGCTCTCGCGCGCCGCTGGGTTCCGGGTCTCCGCTTCGCTTCGCCCGGAATGACGAAAGTGGGGTTAGCGGCTCGCCGCCAGCCGCGGCCCGTTCATCCACGGCGGCTCGGGCATCGACCGGCGCGCGGTCGTCTGGGCCCGGGTCCAGCGTTCGTGCAGGTCGGCGAAATAGGGATCGTCCTCCTCGATCCGCCGCTGCTCCCCGCTCAGGAAGCCGCGCCGGATGGTGATCAGGTCGAACGGCGCCCCGACCCCGACATTGCTGCGCATCGTCGTCGAGAACGAGATCAGCCCCAGCTTGACCGCCTCGGCCAGCGGGGAATCGAACGCCAACCCGCTCTCCAGAATGGGCTTGCCGTATTTCAGCTCGCCGATCTGCAGATAGGGCGTGTCCCGCCCGCATTCGATGAAATTGCCCTGGCTGTAGATCAGGAACAGCGCCATCTCGCCGCCCTTGATCTGACCGCCCAGCAGCATCGAGGCCGAGGTGTTCAGACTGTCGGCCTGCAGCGCCGGCGCGATCGACAGCCGCACGCTGCGCAGGGCGTGGCCCAGGATCTGGGCGCAGCGGAACATGGACGGGGCGGTTTCCAGCGTCTCGGCCTCGTCGCCGACGTTCAGGTGGACGCCCTCCTTGGCCATGGCGAGCGCGGTCTGGGTCACGGACAGATTGCCGGCGGTGGCCACGGCCAGAACCCGGTCTCCGGGCCGGTCGACGACGTGCAGCTTGCGATAGGTCGAGATGCTGTCGACGCCCGCGTTCGTGCGGGTGTCGGCGATCATCGCCAGACCCTCTTCGACCAGCATGCCCACGCAATAGGTCATGCGGCGCGCCATCCCCGTACGGCCATCATGGGAGCGACGGTATCAGATTCGCGCGACGGCGGCGCCCGCATCCGCGCTCGCCCTACGCCTGCTGCTGGCTCTGTTGCATGTCGGCATCACGCACGTTCAGCCGCACCGCCAGCCGCTCGCCGCCCCCGCCGTAGGTGGCCCCCCGCACCGGCGCCGCGCCCAGATAGTCCAGCCCGGTCGCGACCCGCACATAGCGTTCGGTCGAACAGATGCCGTTGGCCGGATCGAAACCGACCCAGCCCAGGTCCTCGATCCAGGCCTCGGCCCAGGCGTGGCCGGCCTCCTGATCGTCCTGCCCGTCCCGGCGCAGCAGATGGCCGGACACATAGCGCGCCGGCACGCCCATCTGGCGGCAGCAGGCGATGAAGACGTGGGCGTGGTCCTGACAGACCCCCCGGCCCAGGGCCAGAACCTCGGACGCCGTATGCGTCGGCGTCGTCACCCCGACCTCGAAGGCGACCGAGCCGTGGATGCCCGCCATCAGCCGGTGCAGCCGCTCCAGCGGCGGATGGGCCGAAAACTCGGACGCGAACACCGAGATCAGGCGATCCCGCTTCGTCAACGCCGTGTCGCGCAGGAACACCAGCGGCGACAGCGTCTCCTGATCGCGCGGCACCACCCCGGCGGTCTCGGTCGTCACCACCTCGCCCGACACCCGCACCGTCAGGCTCTGGGTCGGCTGCTCGGTGTAGAGGGTGTGAACGATGTTGCCGAAGGCGTCCTCGGACTTGCGCAGCCGGGCGTCGACGTCGGTCTCGACCCGCCAGTGGCGCACCTGCTGCGCCTCCGACGACCGCGGCGACAGCCTCAGCGTCTGGATGATGAACCGCGCCGCCCGGTCGTAGGCGTAGGTGGTCGCGTGATCGATACGGATGCGCACTGACTTAACTCAGATACTGTTCGTGGATCGCCTGTCCCAGACGGCCGTTCTCGCCGAGGAAGGCCTGAATGTATTCATGCAGGCCCGACTGGAAGATGTCGTCCATGCGCGAATTGTCGAACGCCCGCATCCGCTCGGCCGCCAGCCGCTGCGCCGGACCGCGCCGGCCGTAGTCGCTGGCCAGCCGCTCCAGATAGCGCACGATCGACGCCTGACAGCTGGCCAGCGAACGCGGCATCTGCCGGTTCAGCACCAGCAGGTCGGCCACCAGCCACGGCTTGACCGAGTCCCGGTACACCCAGCGATAGGCCGTCAGCGCCGACACCTCGCGCAACAGGGTGGTCCATTGGAAATAGTCCAGCTGCCCCCCGACCCGTTCGCCCTCGGGCAGCAGCAGATGGTATTTCACGTCCAGCAGCCGCGCCGTGTTGTCGGCCCGCTCGATCGCCGCGCCGAGCCGCAGGAAATAGTAGCCGTCGTTCCGCAGCATGGTTCGGCTGGTCGCGCCCTCGACCGACAGGGTGACGGTCTTCACCCACTCCAGGAAGCGCGCGAACTCGTCGCGCCGCGTCGGCTGGCCCTGCTCCTCCAGCCCGTTCCAGGCGCCGTTGATGGCCTCCCACAGCTCGACCGTCAGGGCCGTGCGCACCGACCGCGCATTGGTCCGCGCCCGGGTGATGCAGGCCGTGATCGACGACGAATTATCGGGCGCGAAGGCCAGATATTCCCGCACCGACTTCTCGGTCGGCGACCGGCCCAGCGCCTTGGGCGCGCCCGCGGACGCCAGGGCGCTGGCCCACACCGTCTCGGCGTCTCCGTCGCCGCGCGTCGGAATGGCCGCCAGCCTCAGCGTGGCCTCCAGAATGCGGGCGAGAAAGTCCGCCCGCTCGATATAGCGGCCGGTCCAGTACAGGCTGTCTGCGGTTCTCGAGAGCATGCTAGAAACCGTGCATCCCGGCGAATGCCGGGACCCAGATGGAAAGGCTCTGCAGGCCAGTGACCGGGGATCGGCGCGTCATCCCATCGACTGCTCTCGTGATCTGGATCCCGGCATTCGCCGGGATGCACGGATGAAGGGGCTCAAACATCCAGCACCCAGGTGTCCTTGGTCCCGCCGCCCTGACTGGAGTTGACCACCAGCGATCCCGGCTTCAGCGCCACGCGCGTCAGTCCCCCCGGCGCCACCTTCACCCCGTCGGGGCTCGACAGTACGAAGGGCCGCAGGTCGACATGCCGACTGTGCAACTCGCCCTTGTCCAGCGTAGGCGCGGTCGACAGCGCCAGCGTCGGCTGGGCGATGAAGTCGTCGGGGTCGTTGATCAGCTTCTTGCGGAAGGCCTCGATCTCGGCCTTCGACGCCGCCGGCCCCACCAGCATGCCGTAGCCGCCCGAACCCCCGACCTCCTTGACCACCAGCTGGTCCAGCTTGCCCAGCACCTCCTTCAGCGCCTCCGGCTCGCGGCAGCGCCAGGTCGGCACGTTCTTCAGGATCGGTTCCTCGCCGGTGAAGAAGCGGATGATCTCGGGCATGTAGGTATAGACCGCCTTGTCGTCGGCCACGCCCGTCCCGACCGCATTGGCCAGGGTCACCGTCCCGTCCTGATACGCCGTCATCAGCCCCGGCACGCCGAGGCTGGAATCCGGCCGGAAGGTCAGGGGATCCAGGTAATCGTCGTCGATGCGGCGATAGACGACGTCCACCTGCTGGCGGCCCTGCGTCGTGCGCATGAACACCTTGCCGTCGTCGACGAACAGGTCGCGACCCTCGACCAGATCGACCCCCAGCTTGTCGGCCAGGAAGCTGTGTTCGTAATAGGCCGAGTTGAACGGCCCGGGCGTCAGCACCACGATCGTCGGATCCGCCCCCGCCGCCTCGGGCGCGCAGGCCCGCAACGACGCCAGCAGCATGTCCGTATAGGTCTCGACCGGCCGAACCGGATAGTCGGCGAACAGGTCGGGGAACAGCCGCATCATCATCTCGCGGTTCTCCAGCATGTAGCTGACCCCGCTGGGCGTGCGCGCATTGTCCTCCAGCACGTAGAAGCCGTCCTCGCCGGTCCTCACCAGATCGACGCCGGCGATATGCACCCACACCCCGCGCGGCGGCCGCCGGCCCTGCATCTCCGGCACATACTGGGGATTGGTGAGCACCAGCTCGGGCGGCAGAATTCCCGCCTTCAGACACTCCTGCGGGCCGTAGACGTCGGACAGGAACATGTTCATCGCGGTGACCCGCTGGATCAGCCCGGCCTCGAGCCCGGCCCACTCCGACGCGCCGATGATGCGCGGCACCACGTCGAACGGGATAAGCCGCTCGCTGGATTCCGCGTCGCCATAGACGGCGAAGGTGATGCCCATCCGGCGGAAGAACAGCTCGGCCTGCCGCGACCGCGCCTGAAGCAGGCCTTCGGGCGCCTCGGCCAGCCATCGGGCAAGCCCCCGATAGCTGTCGCGGACATCCGTCCCGTCACCTGACATCTCGTCGAAGGCCATGCCGCTCCCGCTGCTTTGAGAATTCAGCGTGGCCCCACAAGCGTCGCCGAGGCAACAGGAATGTTGCGGCGCGGCAAGCGTTCCGTCGCTACGGAGCGGCCGAACGCGGCGGCGCGTTCTTGACGTACTGGTCCAGCCAGCGGGTCATCTCCCACAGCGTATGCCCCACGGATTCCCGCGCGCGATAGCCGTGCGCCTCCAGCGGCAGGACCACGTAACGCACCGTCGCCCCCTGCCCCTTCAGCGCGGCGTAGAACCGCTCGGACTGGATCGGGAAGGTGCCCTGGTTGTCGTCCGCCTCGCCGTGGATCAGCAGGATCGGCTCATTGACCCGGTTGGCGTAGGTGAAGGGCGACATCTCCGTATAGGTCTCGGTCGCCTCCCAGTAAGTGCGCTGCTCGGCCTGGAAGCCGAACGGCGTCAGGGTCCGGTTATAGGCCCCGGACCGCGCGATGCCGGTGCGGAACAGGTCGGTGTGGGCCAGCAGGTTGGCGGTCATGAAGGCGCCGTAGCTGTGCCCGCCGACCGCGATCCGGTCGCGATCCGCCACCCCCATGCCGACCACGGCGTCGACCGCCGCCTGGGCGCTGGCCTTCAGCTGTTCGATATAGGTGTCGTTCGGCTCGGCCCCGTTCACGCCGACGATCGGCATCGAGGGGTTGTCCAGCACGGCATAGCCCTGGGTCAGCAGGAACAGATGGCTGATCCCGCCCGGACGGGTGAAGCGGTTGGCGGCGTCGACCACCTGGCCGGCCACGGCCGCGTCGGTGAACTCGGCCGGATAGGCCCACATGACCAGCGGCAGCGGACCGTCGCGGTCCTTGTCGTAACCGGCCGGCAGATACAGCTCGCCCGACAGCTGCACCCCGTCGGCGCGCGCGTAGCTGATTGTCTGTCGGGTCACGCCCGCCATCTGCGGCGCGGGATCGGGGAAGTGGGTCAGGGCGTTCGGATCGCCGGCCGCCAGGTCGCGCACGAACAGATTGGGCGGATCGTTCCGCGTCTCGCGGCGGGTCACCACCCGACGGCCCTCCTCGTCGAGGAAGCCGACAACGCTCTCATAACTGCCGCCGGCCGCGGTCCACAGCCGCTCGGACCGGCCGCTGGCCAGATCCATGGCGGCCAGGAACGGATACTCGCCCTCCCGCGTCGCCCCCGGTCCGGTCATCAGCACCCGGCCGTCCTGCGCGAAGCGGATGACGGGAAAGCCGTTGTCGTTGGGCTCGGTCACCGGCGAGCCGGGATCGTTGTACCGATCCTGATAGTTGCGCTCCAGCAGGACGCGGCCCGAACCCGGGTTCGACGGATCGACGACGTAGCGGGTCTCGTGCCGGGTGTTGAACCAGCGGCTGGCGACCAGGGCGGTGTCGGCGTCGCCCCAGGTCGTCCCGGCGTAGCGCTCCTTCAGATCGATCAGCGGAACCGGCGCGCCGCTGAACGGAGCCGCCAGGGTGAAGACGCGGTCGCGCACCTCGGCCGGCGTGCGCGGATCACCCCCGTCCTGGGCCTCGGCCCACACCAGGGTCGCCGGGGCGTCGGCGCGCCACTGCACCGACCGCGGGCCCGGCGCCACGGCGTCGAACGGCGTCGGGATGTTGTCCCTCAGCGGCAGGTCGGCCACGCGGTGAACCACCTGCCCGTTCAGATCGGTGACCACCACGTCCGCCGGGAACAGGCCCGCCGGCACGACATAGCTGTACGGCCGCTTGACCTTGGTCTGCAGCACATGGCGGCCGTCCGGCGACACGCTGGCGCCCAGATACACGGCCGGCTCACCCACCGTCCGGGCCCGGCCGTTCAGCGGAACCAGGGTCAGCTGCGAGGTGAAATAGTGGTCGAACAGGGCCTCGTCGCCCGGATCGGTCAGCAGGTCCTGATAGGTCCGCGCCGGCGCCGCGCGGCCCATGCTCTCGGCCACCGTCGGTCCTGCGGGCGGCCGCGTCACGTCCGGCGCCGGGCCCCGCCCCTCGGGCGTCATCCGCACCAGCAGGCCCGAGCTGTCCGGCAGCCAGTCGAAGGCTCCGCCGGCGGCCGCATTGACCCGCGCATCCGTCAGCTTGCGCGCCCGCGCGCTGGCCACGTCCACGGTCCACAGCTCCAGCCCCGTCGGCGCGTCCATCAGCAGGGCGATCGACCGCCCGTCGGGGGACCAGTCCGGCGACAGGAAGCGGGCGCCGGCCGGCAGTTCGACCGTGCGCGACTCGCCGCCCGCGACCGGCTGGAGGCTCAGCCCCGTCAGCCAGGTCACCCGGCTGTTCGCCGTGCCGTTGTTGCGCGGGTTGATCCTGTATCCCCCGATACGCAGCATCGGTTCGGCCAGTTCGGCGATCGGCGGCAGATTGGCCCGGTCGAACAGCGCCAGCGTCCGGTCGTCGGGCGACAGGCTGGGCGTCGGCGTCGGCTTGGTGTCCAGGATCTCCGCGATCGGCGACGGCGGCTGCTGATAGGTCAGCCCGTCCTGGGCCAGGGCCGGCCCGGCCACGGCGGCCAGCAGGACGAAGGCGGGCAGGGTCCGGGCCAGCAGATGACGACGCATATTCAAAATCCCCGGTACGGCCGCCCTCTCCCGGGCGCCGCACGCTAGGGTCGGCGCGCGCGATCGGTCAAGGCGCGGTGGAGGCCGGGTCCTGGCCGATGAACCGCGCCGCCCGCGCCTCGGCCCACATCTCGCGCAGCCCCTGCCGCGGCATGTCGACCCCGAACACGGCCAGCTGCGCCACCCACACCTCGGACAGCTGTTCCACCGTCCCCTGCACCCAGCCCGGCGCCTGCTGCCGCGACCAGTTCAGCGGCGACACCGCATTGAACACCATCAGGAAGGCCGCGATCGTGAAGATCGCCCGGCTGGTCCAGCGCCGGTCGCGCGCGGCGATCCCCTCGTCGTCCAGCGGCGGCGCCGGCGGAAAGGCGAACCGGCCCAGGGCCGCCAGGGCGTTCTCCCGCGTCGGCAGATCATGGGCGTCGGCCGTCTCGATCCAGTCGCTGGGCGGATCCTCCGGCGGCGGCGGCAGGCTCTCGTACAGCGGCGGGAACGGGGACTCCCCGGTCTGCACCGGGAACGGCTCCAGCATCCCGGGCTGGTCTTCGTCCTTGCCTGTCGTGTCGTCGGTCATCGCGGGTCCAACGCCTCAGAACTGGAAATAGATGAAGGGCGCCACGCCCTCGGGCCGCACCGCCTCGATCAGCAGGAAGGCCGCCCCGATCAGCAGGCCCAGGGTGATCGACGGCGCCGTCTTCAGCCGCTCGGCCATCCCCTCGACCGCGCGCGGCGGCAGCCAGTGCATGGCCAGTCCCCCCACGATCAGCGTCAGCAGCAGCGGCGTCAGGGCGACCACCGGCCCGATCCGCCCCAGCCCCTCCAGCATGGCCATGGCCATGTCGAAGCTCTCGGCCCGGAACAGAATCCAGCCCAGGCAGACGATGTGGAAGGTCACCAGCACCCCGATGACCGTCGGGATCACCTTCCGGTCCCCGAACGCCGCCCGGCCCAGCCGCTCGATCACCTGCACCCCGCCGTGCAGGGCGCCCCAGGCCAGGAAGGTCCAGGCCGCCCCATGCCACAGCCCGCCCAGCACCATGGTGATGAACACGTTTATGCAGCTCGAGATCAGCCCCTTCCGCCCGCCCCCCAGCGGCACATACAGATAGTCCCTCAGCCAGCTGGACAGGCTGATATGCCACCGCCGCCAGAAGCTCTGCATGGAGCTGGCCCGGTACGGCTGGTCGAAATTGCGCGGGAAGGAATAGCCCAGCAGGGCCGCGATCCCGATCGCCATGTCGGAATAGGCCGAGAAGTCGCAATAGATCTGGACCGCATACCCGTACACCGCCGCCGCGATATCGATCCCGCTGTAGGCCGACGGATCGAAGAACACCGGGTCGACCAGGTTCACCGAAATCTCGGACGCGATCACCGTCTTCTTGAACAGGCCCCAGACGATCAGCAGCAGGCCGTGGGTCGCCATCTCGCGCGTCAGCCGCGGCGTCCGGTCGAACTGCGGCAGCAGGTCCGACGCCCTTACGATCGGCCCCGCCACCAGATGCGGGAAGAAGCTCATCAGCAGCATGACGTCCAGCAGGCTCCTCGCCGCCGGCGTCTTCCCGCGATGCACGTCAACGACGTAGGAAATGCCCTGGAAGGTGAAGAAGGAAATCCCCACCGGCAGCACGATCTGCAGCAGCGGCAGATCCCGCTCCCAGCCGAACCGCATCAGCAGCTCGCCGGCCTGTTCGACGAAGAAGCCGTAGTATTTGAAGAAGCCCAGGATCAGCAGATTGACCGCCACCCCCAGGCCGACCAGCCAGGCGGTGCGCCCGCCCCGGTCGCGCGTCCGCGCGATCAGCGCCCCGACGCCCCAGTTCAGCACCGCCGAGGCGATCAGCAGTCCGACGAACCGCCAGTCCCACTGGGCGTAGAAGAACCAGCTGGCCAGCAGCAGGAACAGCTTGCGCCGCCCGTTCTCGCGATCCAGCGACCAGGCGGTGAAATAGACGAACAGGAAGAAGACG